>ERZ778027.1942-NODE-1942-length-29851-cov-11.697174_pt1 | contig 29851 bp, 44 predicted proteins | sample MGYA00375757_ERZ778027 | MGnify/ENA primary metagenome ERZ778027 (study PRJEB29350, sample SAMN05389817) | bioreactor metagenome | isolation source: Ammonium sulfate bioreactor | place: South Africa: University of Cape Town | collected 2014-02-18 ...
CACCTTTGAAGTGCAAAAATGTTCTTCAGAAAAACGGTGATTTCCTTTTTTTCAATCAAGAATAATGAAAAAGCAATAAACAGTACATGATCTCTGAAAAAATTAGCTAAGAACATGGATAAATTCGAAAGATACTACTTTGCACCATCTATTCATAATAATTCGATATTCGAATACACTAGGATTGGTTAAAGATAACTGACCAATTATATCATCATATCAAACTAAGTAAAAAAAAATTTTATTTTTAGTTTTTGGTTTGAAAGTACTTTGTAATCACACTGTCTTATCGGTACTCACTTTTATATTGATTCGATTATAAATTTCGTGTTTAGGTGTGAAAATACAATGACATTTTAAAACGCAATAGTTCATGAAGATTCACTTTTCTTTCAGATGTTACGATGTTCTGTATTTCGTCTATTCAATCAAAGAAATCCTTTATCACTATCATATCGAACTGTCTACCGTTCTGTTCTCGATAATCCCGATAAAATTGCTGTTGTTGACTCGAATGGTCAATACACTTATTCACATCTACTTTCAGCTAGCGTTCAACTTCGCGATAAACTTCTCTCTGTTACTGACGCAAACCAAAAATCAGTTAATAAACGTATTGCGTTTCTTTGCAATCCAGATTCTTCGTTTGTTGTCGCGCAATGGTCATGTTGGTTGTCACGTGCAACATGTATTCCACTCTGCAAAGATCATCCTCAATCATTAATTGATTATTATATCGATGATGCTAAATGTTCACATCTAATTGTTTCACCTGAATACGAGAAATTACTTCGACCATTAGCTGATAAATACAAAATTCCATTGATTATCGTTACAAATAAAGATATTCAAGCAGGACAATCGAAAAAAGTTCTAAACTCGTCAAATCAAGAACAATTCGACGTTTTTTCGAAGAGTACAGATGATGCTCTTATTTTATATACATCAGGAACAACAGGCAAACCAAAAGTAGAAAACTAAATTCTTGTGAATCGATAAACTCTTAAATAAGAATCGTTCTTTGAGGGTGTTGTTCATACGATTGCTACTCTACGTGCACAAATGGATGCGATGTGTTCTGCTTGGCGTTTAACAAAAAAAGATACAGTTCTAAATGTTCTTCCATTGCATCATGTTCATGGAATGATCAATTGTGTTATGTCACCTTTGTATGCAGGTGGAACTGTTGTTATGACGAATAAATTCGATTCTGCACAAGTACGAAACCGATTTTTTGTCTCTTTTATGAAATTTTGTTTCGTAGACATGGGATCATCTACTTAATGATAAAAATCCACCTATCAATGTTTTCTCAGCTGTACCGACGATTTATATAAAATTAATTGAATATATTAGTAAATCATCACAACAGAAAGACGTTAAGAAGCTCTGTTCTGATCATATGCGGTATTAAATATCAAAAATTTGTAAAAAAAAACTAACAGTTCATTGTCTTTTGTTAATAGATTATTTCTATCCGGTTCATCGGCTTTGCCTGAATCGACATTTCAAAAATGGCGTGATCTAACTGGTTTTGAAATTGTCGAACAATTTGGTTCATCTGAAACCGGACGTGTTTTGTCAAATAAATTAGGAGGAAAAAAAATACCTGGTAAAAACTAATCGAACTAAATTAGACAGCATTTTCTTTATTCGCGTTTTCAAGGTCGTGTCGGTTTACCAATGCCTGACTTAAAATTACGTTTAGTTCAAAAAGATCAAAACGATAATGATATCATTGTCGCCGAAGGTACTTATGATAAAGTCAATATATTACAAAAAGAACACAATGGCAAAGTCGAAGGTGAAGTTTATGTCAAAGGTCCAACGATCTTCAAATATTATTTCAATAAAGAAGAAGCAACACGAAAAGCATTCGATTCCGAAGGATACTATCTGATGGGTAGATATTCGCTCTTGTTTTTTCCTAATTACGACAAAAGAAAAGAATTCTATTCGTAGGTGATATGGCTGAGTATGATAAAGAAAATAATACATTCCGAATTCTTGGTCGATCATCAGTTGATATCATTAAATCCGGTGGTTATAAAATTTCGGCATTAGATATTGAAACTGTTATTCTTCATCATCCACTTGTAAACGAATGTGTTGTCATTGGTGTTAAAGATTTAGAATGGGGCGAACGTGTAACAGCTGTTATTGTTTTACAAGCAGGCAAAACGGAAAAAGATTTAACACTTGAACAATTACGAGATTATTGCAAAAAGAAATTAGCTACATATCAATGTCCAACACAATTGAAAATCGTTGATAAACTCGAACGAAATGCTGTTGGCAAAGTGAATAAAAAAGAATTAAATGCAAAATTATATCCGCCATCAGGAAAAGATAAAAAATAAGAAATAAACTCAAACGAATTCGAAATTTTAATCTATTTTTTGTGATTCGAAAAACGCAAAGATTTCTAGTTGTAGTAATTCTCTTATTCTGATCTTAGTTTCGATTATTAGTTCTAAAAAATAAAATATTTATTTTACAGATGATATATTCTCGTGTAATTCTTCTTTCATTACGAAAGAATCTGTTCAATCTAAAACCATCATTCCGTTGTTCATTTTCGACATCATCCCGTCCGATCTACTATGAATCCGTTTCTCGACATACGAATAATGTAGCTTTAGTTGATCAATCATCATCATACACCTACGGTCAACTCTATTCCCTTTCCCGTCAATTATCTCGTCGACTTATTCCTCTAGGTCAACAACAACAGCAAAAATCTACTGACGATTCAGTAAATAAACGAAATCTTCAAATCGGTGTTCTCTGTCCGAATGATGTTTCATTCGTTGTTGCCATGTGGGCATCATGGATGGTAGGCGCAACAGTCGTGCCTCTTTCAGCTCATCATCCACCTGCATCACTTGCTTATTTTCTAAGCGACGCACAATGTCGAGGTGTCATTGTTGGCGATGAGAAAAGCAATGATTTAATTAAATCGACGCTGTCAGCTCATTCACAAGTCGATATACCAATTGTTCATATCAATAAAAAATCACTTGTATCAGCGAATATCAATGAAGATGTTAATAATGATTTATTATTATCAACAGCAAATATTGATAGAAATGAACGGAATAATGCATTGATTATTTATACAAGTGGAACAAGTGGAAAGCCCAAAGGTTGTGTACTTACATTTGATAATATTCACGCGCATGTTGATTCAATGGTAAAAGCATGGCAATGGAAAAAAGATGATGGTAGATCAGAAAATTGTCAAAATTGAAATCATTTCTTTTCTTTTTTTTTGTTCGTATTTAGTTATCTTGCATGTTTTACCTTTACATCATGTTCATGGACTTATAAATGCACTTTTAACACCACTCTATGTCGGTGCAACAGTAGTCATGCTTCCGCATTTCGATCCATCGAAAGTAATTCGGTAGAAATTTCTCAGCAAGTCTCTGTTTGATTTTTTTTTTACTTAGACATGGGAACATTTAGTTCATCCAGGTTTCGATCGACATATTAGTGTGTTTACAGCTGTGCCGACGATTTATTCGAGATTGATTCAAGATTATGATGCTAAATTAGCATCACGTCCGCAAACACGAGATTTCGTTCGTGAACAATGTTCACAAATGATTCGTTTGATGATGTGCGGTTCAGCTGCTCTACCTGAAAGCATCTTTCGACGATGGCATGAAATAACTGGACATAATCTTCTCGAACGTTATGGCATGACTGAATGTGGAATGGCATTGACGAATCCATTGCATGGCGAACGAATACCAAGTGAGATTGAATTGTTTCTTTATCGAATGAGGTCGGAATGTTCTTTTAGATACCGTTGGTCGACCGATGCCTGGTGTTAATATTCGAATTGTGAAAGAAAATAGTGCAGCATCGACAGGCTATGACACATTAGTCGAAGCCGATAGTGAGAATACGAAAGTAGTAACAGTAGAAAGTGAGTTGGTTCTTTTGTTTTTTTCATTGACATTGATTGAAATTAACTGTTAAAGATACAAATGAACCTATCGAAGGTGAATTACTCCTTCAAAGTCCGACTTTATTCAAAGAATATTGGCGAAAACGTAATGAAACTCGTGCAACATTCACATCCGATGGTAGTTTCTTCAAAACCGGTGATATCTGTCGATATGATCCGAAGAAAGATATCTTTTCAATTCGTGGTCGACAATCTATGGATATAATCAAACGTGCTGGCTACAAATTATCAGCTTTAGACATTGAACGTGTTCTCTTAGAACATGAAAACATTGCTGAATGTTCAGTTGTCGGCATCGAAGATGCAAATTTAGGTCAAAAAATTGTTGCTGTGATTGTTGCCAAGAGACCCAATAATACAAGCGATTTAACCATCGACAAAATTCGACAATATGGTAAACAACAATTACCAAATTATTCTCTTCCCGATTCAGTAACTCTTCTTGAACAAATACCACGAAATGCTATGGGCAAAGTTAATAAAAAAGAACTTGCGCGTTTAATAGTTTAATATGCATATTGAAATCACTGTTTTGACCAAAAAGACAGAAAGAATGAAAGAAAACAACAGAGTACAGAACTACATTCATGACAGAGCACAAAAAAAAATATATAGAATAAATAATTTAATCGACTAGAGTTTAGAAGATCAGAAACGAAAACACTTTGAAGAATTAGATTAAGAACATTTGATTTTCGTAGGGTTTGTTTTACTTGTCTTTTGGAATATCACTATGAACTGTTTGTTGATGATTTGATTCTTGTCGTTGAATATAATACATAATGCGCCGTATGTCGATTTGTAAACACGTACGAGCAACGACGGAAAATAATTTATGATGAATGATCATAAACAAAGTTTGATGTATATGAGCCCATAAACGATAATACCGACCGATAAACGGATCGAATTGAAAAGGACATAAAACACCATTTAAATTGACCCAAGTTAACTAAATCAAAGAAAGTCAATGATTGTGAATTGAATAGTTCAAATGACGTAATTACAAGAGACACTGGTTGTAAGACAAAATGATGATAGATACGAAATGCAGCTATCGATGATATCGTCCAACGAAACGATCCTACTGGCTCAAGACTGTAACCGCCTTGATTGAAGAAGAAAAACATTTAGTTGTTTTTGGTTTTCATTTTTAAAAACATCAATGCTAACCATGAGATGTGAGAAGGAATATTGGTACAGTTAGAATGAGTATATGCTGAATGTAATAAAGTTCGACTTCAAATGGAAATAAACGCGTTGCTGTCACCGGAAAATAAATTGCTAGTGTGCCACCATTGAGCATTCCTGCATGCAGACGATACAGACCACGTGTATAATAATTGGATGAAAATGTGAGCAAAATAATCTGCAACGAAATGGATTCGTTCGTTTGTTTTTCAATCAATGAATGTTTACTTGTATTAAAGTAACCATGTGACATGGATTGAGTATATAAATAAAACTTCGTGATGCTAGTTTAAATCCAATTTCGATTCCCCAAAGAAGTGCATAGACAACAAGAACTAATCGTCTTAGGACACTTGGTCGTCCTTGTCGTTCGCGAGCATATTCGCGAGGGAATGATCTGCCTAAATCACTTTTTGCATAGTATGTTGCATAATAAATTTCACATGCTGCAACAATAATTGTTAGAAGTGTTTCGACTAAACGCTGCCGCAGTGACGAATGTGCAGCACATTCGATTCCGCCGTCATCTGCCCATGGTTCCGTGCTTTTAGCTGAAAAATTAATCCCTGTGTACGTCCACTCGAGCATTCCACGCACGATCTACAAAAAAAAACAGAAAATCTATTTAAAAAAAACACAAAATTTGTTTGCTCGAGACAAATCTATTTATTTGTACTACTAAAAACAAACAAATGAACAAATCACACTGTTTCTTTTTTCTTTTTTTCTCTTTCCATTGACTAAAGATCTTCTAAATGTGTATCCTTGAGTTCGGAATTGGTTGGTTGAATCAATTTCACACCGGGTATATCTTGATCGAAGAACCAATTATATTTCGTGGGAAAATATTCCGCATGCATACGATTCGCATCTCGATCGGCAAGTAAACGTGCAACAATATGTTTCATATCGACCGGCCATTTCTCTTGATCATCAACTGAGATATTCATTTTATTGAAATTCAACTGATCTCCGATAGTTAAATGTCCATTATGTGGAAATAATTTACTCGCACCAATATCATCCAATGATGGAACGCCATCATTAAATATCAATGGTTTTATTTGTACCATATGTTTACATACAAAGAGATGTTTATTTATAGATGGAACATTTTTAACGATCACTGTTAAGATATCCCATTGCTAGAAAGAAAAACGAGTCGAACATTGATGAAACATGTCTGAATAGCACATACTCGTTTGCCGTAACTAATGAAACCGAGTTTTTCAAGTGCTTCTTTGACATAGTAGGTTTCTCCAAGTGTCGATTGAATTTTGGTTACAACATGAAATTTATGTGGTGGTTTAGTTCGATCAATCATCGGCTCGATCAGTGATCGTTGCGAGCCTTGTTCCATGGGAACTTCTTGCAAGGCTGTATAACGAAAACGATCGCGAAAATTCGATTGTTTTGGTTGTAACGGTACATCGTAATTGACGTCTTCACGATTGTGAAAACCTTTCTTATCAGCAACATGATAAGACCGCTCACGTGCGTTGTTTATCGACGATAAGGATAGACATCGAATAGGTGTTGGCTAAATGCAAAAGAATAAATCAAATGTCTGTTCAATATGTAACCTACACTCGACGATTTGACAACGAGATAAATCAATCTCGAACGAAGCATGATCTAGAGAAGACGAGGAATAATCATAATATCAATCAATGTATTGATTTCTTTCTTGATTTTTTTTTTCAAGAAACTGTACACACACACAGAAACAAATAACAAAAAAAGAGAAAGAAAAGTTTAGTAACGCTTTCGTTTGAAAATGTTCGGTGCCCAATCGACCGGATGAGTTTCTTCCGTCTGAAAAACAAAACGATGATCAAACGAGAAAATTCGAATTTGAGTTTTTCTCCTACCGCTGTTTCGTCTTCTTTGTAGATTTTAATTGTTTTGTCAGCTTCACATGTGATCAATCGACTACCACTTTGATCGAATGTCATCGCGTAAATACCCATTTCAGGATCGATCGAGCCCGGTTGTGGAATGGTTTGAAGACGTTGAAAATTATAACCTGTTTTCCAATCCCAAAAATACAACGAACCATTGTCAGCTAAACGAAAGATTTGTTGTTGTCGTTTTTGCGAATAAAACTTAAGAAAATCTTTCACATACCACCCGAGACAAGAACATTGTCAGCGTTAGCAGCCAATGAATTAATAATCGCATTATGACCGCTTAGATTTTGAATAAATTCACCTTTGGGAAATTTCCATTGTTTAATATTATCAGGCGATGCCGATGCCATTGTATACCTAAAGCAATCATTGACGCAATATTGATAAAATCATCGGATTAATTTACCATTTTGGATGAATTGCAAGTGAACGAACACTTTTCTTATGATGTGTCAACGTGCAATAGGTTCGTCCGGCAGCTAAATCCCAATAACGAATCGTACTATCATGACTGCCGGTTATGACCTAATTGAACAAAAAGCAATCGACTGGAAATAAATCGCTTAATCATGTTTACTTCCGGATCGACTGCTTGAGTTTTGACATCAGCGACAGTATTTGTATGGCCTGTTAGACAATGAATTTGAGCTTTCGTACGCATATCCCACACCTAGATCGATCGAGTTTTCTTTTTTACAATAAAAAAATAACAAAAAAAAAGTCATACTCGTGCGACGGAATCTCGACCGGAACTAATGAGAATATCCAATGTTGGATGAAGAGTAAGTGCGTGAACAGCACTTAAATGACCGTGATAATGACGAATGACCTAGGAGAGAAATCGATCGATTAATTATCTGTCACTCGATTTCATTCGTCATACTTTATTGCATTCGAGATCCCAACATTTGACTTGTTTGTCCTCGCCAGCTGAGAATAAGTAGGGCTGTCGATGACTGACTGCAACGCCACGAACAGTTGACACATGTCCAGTAAGTGATAATTTCAGGGTACCACTTGCTAAATCCCAAATCTAGATAAGACAAACTCGTCAATGTCAACAACAAACTCAAGGATCTTTTTTTTGCTTCACGTACTTTTATCACACGATCAGCAGCACCGGTTACAAACCATTCATTAGCTGGCTCGACGTCAATACAACGAACCCAACCTAAATGTCCACTAATAACCTACGAAAAAATACAATCAATTATTTGCTTCAACGATTTTCTATTGCTTGTTTGTTTACTCTCATTAATTTCCATGGTGCATGCCATTGTGGTTTAGGCATGACTGTGCCTGGTTTCTTCGAGACTAAAGCTTGCAATTGATTTGATGGTTGTGCTTGTGGTTTATTCACCAAAACAAGTGCCTAAATCAATGTTTGATCGTTCAGATTTTTCGATTTAGAAACTAGAAAAATAACGTACGTTGCTCATTGGAGCTGCAGCAGCATCATTTGCAGCTGTTGTACTAAAATACAAAAGTTTTATTTGAAGAAAAAAATCAATTAGTTACGTTGATGTGGTTTCACCAGCAGCTCCATTGGCTTGTTCAGCTGTTTCTATAAGTAAAACATAAGCATAATAACGAAAAAAATATATCGAATTTTACCATTATCTAAAATGCAAAGAACAACAAAAAAAATATGACTCCAAAAATGAAATTCCACATACTTGTCGATTCTGTTGCAGTTTCATCTGTTTCCATTGTTGTTTTCATATGTGGTTTCATTCCTTTTGGCAACGAAAGTACTGAACCATATTGATCTCGAGCTTTAACTTTTTTCGCAATATCATCTCTACAAAAACAACAAAAAAAAACCTCAATAATCAACAATAAACATTGATTGAAATGAATATCTACGCTTCGTCATCAGGTAAAACGGGTGTATTTTGATTCGCAAGAAATAAATCATGTGTTCGTTTGAGAGATCGAAATACAAGTGAATGAACCGAAGCTGGTTTGTCTGCAGCAGCCTAAAATTTCGATAATAATGAAATTATATGATAAAATAGGATTTGTATGTACTGTATCAGCCATTGTTAATGAAGATTATTTGAAATAATCTAAATTATAATTAAGAACAGATTGAGAAAGTGAAAGTGCTTTTTTTGTTCAGGAAAAAGAATGATTCGGATTTCTAGAAGTTAGTATATAATTGCATTACACTCTTTGTTTAACTGAGAAATTCTCTTGACGATTTGTTCACAAATGAACCAATAGGAAACACGATCTTGCCTTTATAATATAATTGATCGATAATTTCCTCGTAGTACTCTGTCATTTGCTTGTAGCGACCTCTTCGAGATTGTATATACTGTTCCGATTTCTATCAATCTCTTCTGTTATGCAAAACTATTCAAATAAGACTAAATCTTTAATTTATTAATTAATTAATTCGAAGGAATACTTCATCGATTTTGACTTGGTTTGTTTTCGTGATTTTAAAGTCAAAGTCTGATAGAATTTATTGAATATTTATTTTAGGCTCATGGTCATGAAAGTACGTGATATTTTCCGGTCAATAGCATGATTAAAAAATTAAAAGGAGTAAAAATCTTTATTTTTTCTTCTTTCTTTCTTTCTTTCTTTCTCCTGATTTTCCAACTACATTGTCAGACAACAATTTTCTTATATGTGTTTACCATCTCATTAGTATTAAGCACAAAACATTTCTAGGATTTGTTTTTCGTTTGTAATAACAATTTCGTGACATTCCCAAAGTCGTAGGAGAATTACACCTACAGTTAGAAACAATGGAGAAGTAAGACCTCGTTTCTTAGAATGTCATTGAGAGTGCAGATAATTGAATCAATTTTCTGATAAAATTCTTCGAGATTCGTCACAATTTGTAATTGTTTTCCCAACACATTAAATTAAACAGACAAAAAACAAGAAAGGTATTCATCTGATTATATAGTTTCCCATGAGAAAAACAAAATTATAGTATTGAATTTGTTCTCGTCGAGTACAACATTCTGAATGATAGTAACTTAAATGTTGACAGACAAAAAAAAGAAACTCTTCATAACACTCTATCATCAATCATCAACTGACATAAATCAGAGTAGTTTTAGGGCGTGTCATTTGGGATTTCATTGATATTTCTTTAAATGAGTACTATGCAATATGTTGTCTTCGAAGCGTTGTACACATTCCAATTTGGGATTAATCTATGTTCCATAAATATTCTTCTTCTTTTTCTTATCATTTCTTTTGAATACTTTTGATTTTTCTTTGTTCGTAATTAGATATATTTATTGTAGAGAGATTAAGCTAAGAAGTGAACAGATAAGTGATTATTTTCATACCTAAACAAAGATGCAATTTAAGCTGATATTAATTAAAAAAATCAACAAACAGAAAAGACTCTTTCTTCTTTTTTTTCCTTTTTTTTGTTCTCTCGATTTTCTATATTGAGGAGTAAACAAGAGCGAAGAACAAAATAAAAGATGATGTACGCCATTTAGAAAATGCATTGTGTAATTATGCTGATGATAACTAGTAATAATCATGTCGATGCTTTTATTAATTATTTCGTCTATTGAGTTTGGTATTTGTCTTTTTATTTTCAATGGTTAACTAATTGATTTCTTTTCTTTTTTTCAAACAGATTCTTCTATTAAGATGAGAAAATCTTAAGATCTCTGTTTTTCTTCTCCTTGCTCTTTATTCTCTCTCTCTCTATTTATGTCGTTGGTTCTCTTTCTCCTTTTTTTCCTATATATTTATTTTTATCGTAGATTTATGTTTTCAAAAAGTGTCTGCCATCATCTCACTTGACATTTTTCTTGTTTTCCAGTGAGTATATCGATGCTAATCTGTACGTTTTAATTTGTTTAAAAAACAACATCGACTACAATTTCCAACAGTCCAAATAAATGAATAAAATGTTGTTGTTTTTTTGTAATTTATCATTTCTTTTCTAGACCTAGTTGTCAAGAACTTGAACCTGAACTATTTCTAATCAGTAAATTTTAGGCGGAACGAAACAAAAATGTTGAAACAGTTGGTTATTATTTTATCACTCATTCAAATAATTTCATGTTTATCGGCACGAAGCAACAGTAAGTTTTAATGTTCGTACACATCAAGAAGCAAGGGAATAAAAACTAGTTTCAATCATGCAATTCCTATCAAACAGTATAATTAATCTTGTTAGCATAGTCGAGATTTAAAACATGCAATATTGAATTTTGTTTGATTTGCTTGATTTCTATTTTAGTTTGGTGGAGTCGTCGTAACGAAAAATCTGAAATCAATTGTGACGTCGATTTTCAAAATGAAAATCCTTCACACGAAGGAAAAATTTGTGGTAAAACAATTGAGAAACTACTTTCGATTGCAAACATTCTATGAACGATGTTCTAGGCTATTGTTTCGCTAAATGTCAACAACAGTTTGCTGCTTGTCTTTTGGCCGAAATCAATAATGTTATAGATGAGTCAATTGATTATTGTACGAAATTATCTAGAACATGCGAAACACATTGTTTAAGTGACAAACGAACAAGTCGAATTGCTGAACGAAATTGGTCGAAAGTAGTTAGTTTCTTACGATCATTTAATACACTCTCGCAAAATACAATTGAAAAAAATGAAGAATAAATTCGATTTTCTTTCTTATCGAGCAGTAGCAGCACAACGTATCAACTCGGTAATTGCATTTTTTGTTCCGTCTTACAGTTTTCTTTGTCCTATTCCTTTAATTATGTATAAAAATAAAATACGGAGAGCAAAAAAAAATGCAACTAAGTCATCGATTATTTTATTGAATGAATAAATATAAAAAAATCACTTGAAAATCAATGTAGCAAATATTTCAATACGTAAGAAATGATTACTGTGATAAACGGAGTTAAAAGAGAAGAAAAAAATAAAACAAAATTTTTGATTATTGAGAATAGATTCCATTTTTTTCTATGATAGTGGATCCGGTTTGATTAATACTCGATTGTAAACTTTCTCTGTAGCTAATTTCATTGCAGCTACTAAATTCGATAGGTCATACGTTGGTCCCATTATATCCTCATACGGATATTTGCCAACCGTTTTTTCAAGAAATTCAACCGATTGATCAAGATGTCGTGGAGCATAATTATGAATGCCTACATAAATGAATGCAAAAGAAAACAAATTAGTTCTTCACGCATATTTTCGTTAAAAACCTTTAATAGTTAGACATTTTCGAATGATTTGTTCGCCTGTGATATCCAATTTTGAATGTGGATGAACCATACCGAGAAGAAGATACACGCCGCCTGGTTTCAACATTCGAATCCCATCACTGATAACAAGCGGTGATCCGCATACCTTTGAAAAAGAAATTGATTAATCATAATTATCAATAAGAATGAAAGGTTTTCTGTTTTCTTTTCTTCTGGGAATATGCAGCATCAAAAAAGAAGGAGAAGAATGAAAGCTATTTTATTCAGACGACATAGAAACGTACTTCCACAACAACATCCAAATTGTTTGCTTCTCCTGTAAGTATTTCGTCTAAAACACACATACGTTATATTCAATTTATTCGACATTTTCGATTTGGAATGCAAGAAGAAAGAGAGTGCGCATAGTTCGGACAAAAGACGTGCGACTAAACAAGATTTCGAGTTTCTTTTTTTTTATAGTTTTACATACAAGAGAACGCAAACAAAGCAAAGAACAAGTGTTAGACTATTTGTTTGTATCTTTACGTTACCTTTTTTTTCTAAATAAAATAGAAAACGTGAATCGATGAGGAAAAAATAACAAATCATAATAATTAATCGAAAATATAATCATGCAGCTTTCGTTTTGTTTTTCGAAAAGCGTTTGAAAATCAACAGATCGATCTGCTTACCATTATAAAGTGGAATGCCCCCGAAATGTTCGATAAATTTCGAACGATAGCCACGAACACCTGAGCAATAAACTGTATCAAAGCCACGTTCACGAAGTACTGCAATAGCGTACAAACCAAGCATACCATCCCCCTATGAAAAACGAATTCAAATTCTATTTTTATTTTCAATTAGATTTCATTTGCGTAAATCGTCTAATCCTTTTGATTAATCCGAATAGTTTTGTTTTGTCTTTCAGTAATAAATAAAGCTTCTTTTCACAGAAAATAATAAATAATATGCCTGATTAAATGTTTTTGATCTCAATACAAATAAATATTTATAAATACGAGAACAAAAAACAACGAAATGATCCATCTGTAAAATCTTCTATTACGTAGTAGTTAATACATTTTACTTTCAATGTATGATAGCTTATCTATTGAAAGTCCTAACTGAACTTTGATATTATTGATAGAGTTAAACTCGTTTGCACTTTTTTTTAATTTAATAATAATGATTAGTTATTCTTTGATGTCGCGTGACTTGCTCATCGAACGAGCAATGATGTAATTACGAGATCTACTTGCTGAGCTAAATAAAGATTTGTCGAAGTTGTTAATCTAGATTTGCATTTTTTGTTTTCCAACGCCAAGAAAAAGACGAAAATAAAAATCTATTCGAATACTTTTGTTATTTTCTTTGAAGGTTATTCGATTATAGGTTTTCGCGACATAAGACTTTGTTTCGTTCGCTACTTATACATTAATATGCTTAATTTGAAAAATAAAATGCATGAGGACAATAATTTCCCGCGGATGTCCGTGTTCACATTCTTTACGTCATTCAAAAAGTGTGCCAAACAAGTACCTGAATAAATGCTCGACCATTTACTATTCGAGGCACATTTTCTAACGCACACATAACCGTTGCTAGTGCGCAATTAATTGGTGCTGCACATCGATCGGATATTGTTTCTGGTAATTTCACAACATGAGTACCACTTCGAAGGATAATATGTGATGCATAACAACCATTGTAACCTGAACCGTCACTCGTTTTCGAATGACCGTACTGAAGAATAAAGAAAGGAAGAATAGATACACGTGAGAGAAATGAGCTCGAATGTACTTTGAAGAGTTGAACACATTTTTGATTGAGACCCGTCAAACAAAAGTGACATTTTCCACAGGAATCAGCGACGGAAAATGTTAACCGATCGCCTACAGTTAGATTACTTTGAGGGCGACGATGATTAATAACTTCAACAACAGCTTCATGACCGAGAACACTTGAAATAAAAAAAGAAAGAGAACAATTCGAAATTGATTTTTTCGTTTTAAAATAACCTTGGGGTCGGTTCGATACGTTGACCTGTGATTGTATGCACATCACTCATACAGATCGACGCTAAACGTACCTTGAATTAATAAAATCAATATTTATTCTCTCGATTTTTCTTTTGCTCTGTCTTACTTTAACTAAAATCTCTCCAGATGCAAGTTCAGGTAAAGATGTTGTTTCACTTGTGAACATCTTTTCAGCCTTGACACCATTGAATACGGAACGTGTGCCTGATGAATGGGAACATACTTGATTTTCAGCTAGAGTCGAACATAGAACTTTGCAGATCTATGAGTCAAAAAGAAAATATTAATTTAAAACAATAAAAATTCCTGTTTATTTGTCTACTTTTGTTTGACCATGTTTGACTGTTTGAGAGAGTATTCGAGTCACAAACATAAAAAAATATCCTAAACCGTGAAATCAAGGCAAATAACAGGTAGTAATTTATTGCCATTTTATCGTAAACGTATTGAAAGATCAAACGATAGAGGTCATAAGATGAACAATTCTCTATATCAATGGTTTATATTTAGAACGAATAGAAATTGGAGTTATATTGATCCTTCAAAACGATTTCACGTGTATATATTGTTCTGTACATGATGTTGTTGATGATAACAATGTAATTATGGAGAAGAATACATTTTTGAAAATTTATTTTCCCAATGGTTCATTTCATGGCATTCGTTATGCATCATCAACGACTGTTGCTGTATGTCAATCGATAATCAAATCAAGATTATCTGTTTTTTTTTCTACATACCTGTTGTTATTTGTTTATTTTCTTTTAAAGGAACTTGTTCGAATTGCACTTAAAGGTCGTCTTTCACCTTACGAACTATTCTATCATCTATCATTTGCAGTACATATAACACTCGCTGACAACGAAACGCAATTATCTCATGTAAGACCATCGTCATCATCAGATAAAATCAATGGTCATGGTAAATGGTTACATCCAAATATGACCATGGAAAAAGTTCGACAACTTCATGGACCAATCGAACAATTGAAGTACGAGAATTTCATTTTTTGAAATAATATTTAAAAAAAAGCATTGACGTATTTAGATTCGAACTTCGACTTCGATATTTTCCTCAATCGATCGATGCTTTATCACATGACAAACCAACATTCGGCTATTTCTACGAACAATTACGAATTGATTACATGCGTTTGAAATCGGAACATATCTCAATGAATGACGCGATTGAATTAGGTTCACTTGAAATTCGTAAATTATTCAAAGATCTCAATCCGACAGCATTGGATAAGAAAGTTAATGTTGACTATTTGGAAAAAGAATTAGGCTTGAAAAGATTCTTTCCACAATCTGTGATTAATTCTCATAAAGTAAATAAATATTCAAATAAACCGAACAAATTTTCTATGTTTGAGTTTGTAGCCACGAGTACTTCGAAAATGTATTAAAGCATGCTTGAAAAAATACGAAGGTTTAGCAGAAGAAGAATGTGTCAAACGATTTTGTTACTTATTGAAAGATGTTTGGAATTGGGAACAAGAAGTCTACACATGTAATCTAGGTGTAAGTGAAGAGAATATTCACGAAAGAAAATTTCGAGCTTGAGAAATTCGTTTATCTAGGCTGAATGGGCAGTTCCAATTAGTTTGGCTTTAGGACCATCTGATGGTATCAGCTATCGAACTCAAAATTCAACAAAGGTACGATGTTTTTTTTCGAATTTGTTTTTGTGTTTGAGATTTTATTTTGATTTAGTTTACTAAGATGGCTTCATTTGAAAATGTTCTATCGATTATTACAACGAGAAGTAATTCTGATGAACGTGGTTTATTAAAATTAACCATCGCTGGATCATCTGAGGTAAATAAAACAACAACAAAAAAGACAATAGTTTCACGTGCATAAAAACAATTCGTTTCAGACATTAACATTCAGTTTTCCAACCTTAATGGATGCGATCGATGTTGCTATTCTTATCGATGGTTATTGTATGTTGGTTAATCGCAATACACAATCACTTTGGCGTTCATTATCTGATGAATTTAAAGATACATCATTACCGCCGTTTCTCGCTCCACATCCCGGAGATTTCAGTTCATTGAATCAACGTAATTCTCATTCGACTTTGAGACTTTATCAGCAATCTTTTCATTTGTTATTCTCTAGTGAATAGTAATAATAACAACGAGGATGATGATGATGATGATTCAAATGGCGATTATGCCGATGTATTATCATCGGACTATCTAATTGATCGTAAACAGATTCATATGATTGAATCACTTGGTAACGGTCAATTTGGCGAAGTCTATCATGGCATATTGAAAGTAATGAAACGTTTCAATGAATTTCCCATTGACATTTTGCTTTCTGCCATTTAGACTGAACAACAATTAGAGATCAATATCGCAATAAAAACATGTAAAATGCAAGATATTGCGACGACAGAAGCATTTCTCGAAGAAGCTTGTGCGTAATCATTGTTGATAAAAATGCAATTCGAAACATTTTCTTTTTGTTTCTGTTAGATGTCATGCAAAAATTCGATCATCCTCATATCATAAAATTGATTGGTGTTTGTACTGAACAACCTGTTTTGTTAATTATGGAATTAGCTCGATTAGGCGAAGTAGGAGTTGATAAATTTGAAATGACAGAAAAAAGAACAGAGACGATTGTTTGTTTAGCTTCGAGCTTATTTAGTTGCGAATCGAACTGATTTCGATGTGATAACATTGATACTCTATTGTGAACAATTGGCATCTGCTTTAGCTTATCTCGAATCGAAAAAATTCGTTCATCGGTATGAACAAAACAAGTTCGATTCGTTTCGAAATCAAATCTATTTTCGATATTTCCTAGTGACATTGCTGCGCGAAACGTTCTTGTTTCAAATCATGAATCAGTTAAATTAGCAGATTTTGGTCTTTCAAGACAATTAACAATGGACAATTCATATTACAAAGGTATGTCTTCATCAATAATAATAACGCGAAAAAATCGATTTTTATTTAGCATCGAAAGGTAAATTACCAATAAAATGGATGGCACCTGAATCGATTAATTTCCGACGTTTTACTCATTTATCCGATGTTTGGATGTTTGCTGTTTGCATGTGGGAAATATTGACCATGGGTAAAAAACCATTTCAAGGTGTGGCAAATACAGATGTTATCGATCAAATTGAAAATGGTGTTCGTTTGCCATTACCCGGTGCTTATTGTCCGAAACATTTGTTTGATTTATTTCAAGAGTGTTGGTCGTATGAGCCGACAAATCGACCGAATTTCATTCAAATTCAATCTCGTTTAAAGTAGAAACTCAGTTTTGTTTGTCTTTTTACTCGAATCAATGATAATTAATTATTGTAGATCGATTCTCAATGATGAACGAGCGAATAGTAGTAATTCGACGATACATTTCAAAGAATTAATACACATCAATGATCAAATCTTATCAACGATCAAATCGAGTACTACATCAGCATCAGCATCATCGTTAATGTTATTACCATTGAACGATGAAATTGTACCACCGAAACCAGCTTTACCAAGTAAAAATGGACTCTCAACAAGTCGTTTGCCGAGTTAGTATAGTTGAAAAGATTTCTTTGTTCTCGATGAGAAATAGTTTGATTTAGTTAATTCGAAATTAAATTCAAGTCGAAGTGAATCAAGTCACAGTCTTCGTAGTCGAAGTTCAACTGGACAGAAACTGTCAATCTATGATAATAAAGAATCATCGGATATCAAATTTAAAAAATCCAAAGAACTGTCAACATCATCGTCATCGTTAATCGATGTTTTTCATTCTCAAACAAAACAAATTATCAACGCTGTTTTAACTTTAACACGTCAAAATGAAACGGAGAATTTCTCATCGAAATCAACTCGTTCACTATCACCGATTAGTGATAAAGAACAAATGCAATTAGTTAAAAACGTTGCAATTGCTGTTCGAGATCTTCTACAGACACTTGACTACGCACCAACACCAATTAAACAACTAGTAATTGATCTCCATTTAAGCTTTGTTTTTCTTTTGAAAACTAAAATATATTTTATTCTAGTCTGAACAACGTTATAACCATTTTTCATCATTAGTTGTTACTCTCATTGAAACTGTTCGACAACGAAATTACGAACGAATGAATGAACAAGCAATTACGATTGCACATACGGCTAAAGCTTTATTCGATGATATTATTAAACTGAGTTAAATTATTTGCTATTTAAACAGGCTCTACATTCCTCTCTTTGCTTAATTTGTATATTGATTTCGTTATTTGCTTCTTCGTATGATTGCTAAACGTCTTTCATTTGGATTTATTGTCAAACAGTGATGATCAAACGAATCGAATTTTCTTCATTGTATATCTCTTGCTTTGTAATACATCTCGTTCTGTTTTGTTTTTCTTATTGATTTTGCGTACAAACTATGTTCTATTCAGTTTTCTTCTTCTTCTTCTTCTTGTGCTATATTAATCTCATTAATCAATGTAGGCAGATGCTATTTTCGGATAAATATATCTATTTATCAATCACTTGCTGTAGAATAAAAACAAAAAAACAATTTATTGATGAATTAGTAACATTTAACAGTTACTATTTGCGATATATCATCGACATTTCGAGTCAATGATGAACGTAATGAATACGATTTACATTCGTACTTCATAATAACAAAGATATTCGGGCCATTTTCAGTGCCATCGGTGTATGTCATACAACGATGAAAATGAATTAAGAATTTTGTTTTTTGCTTTTGACTACCACGAATAAGCGCTGGAATAAGACAATCTTCGAACCAATCTGTATCATCGACTGTTTTAATTGTAATAAGAAGAAAGATGCCATTGGATAGAAGAAGATTTGAAATATGTTCGTACATAATTGATATTGTTGAAAGATTCGATTTATTACAAAGAATTCCATCTGTGGTTGCTTTGTCAATAATTAGACCATAGGATGATAATGGTAACGATGGTTTACATTTTCCCATCATGTCAGCTGCTAAATAATGGTAGAGCGTATTTTTCTTCAGTTGATTACATCGATCAATAACAATAGAACAATAATCAACGCCAACGAATGGTCCAGTAAAATGATCCTTCGAAAGTTCATCAAATATTTCTGATACACCACAACCAATATCAAGAACGGGCGATTGCCGATGAAACTGTTTTAAATAGGATTTTAATACGTCGGATATATCTGAATACGAAAAATACCATTCATCAGTATGATCATCGTTTACATCGAGTTTTTTTCCTTGAAATTTCGCTTCATAACGATCGTGCCAATATTTTTGTTGATCGTAATCTCGTTGCGTTGGTTTCGATGAAGATTTTAGTCGTTTTACTTTACGATTTGATACCATATTTGTCTGTTGTCCAATGAATAAAAAAGAAGACTGATGGATGATTTTATTGAAAATGTAAAACATTCTGTTTAAGCAAATAAAAATAGTACAACAGATATCGCTCTCCTACGCACGTTCTATGTTCACAGGTTAATATGCTCTATTAATTTATTCTATATTTATTTTTCAATTAATAAAAACATAAAAAAGAAATTATATTATTGCCTAGTCGCTGTGATTTGATGGCCACCGTGTACCATCGTGTTTTGGTTGAAATGGAAAAGGAATCAATAATCGAACAATTAATTGTTTGGGAGTATCGATTTCGAAGAATAATTTCCAATTTTGTTTCCAACCGAGATCAAACGGACGTTTTTGGCTGTTGGAACTCTTCGTCACAGATTTCTGGATTTTCTCTTCAACACATGTTTGACCTTTTGAAATAAGACTTGCTTGCCAAATGGTTAATGCGAGTACAAGACCCATAGCAACTAGATTGATAATAAAGAGAAACATGGTTAGAAAACCAGTAAGTGGTCCTATTGAGTGGTGTTCAATTATTTGTATTGTCAGTTCATCAGATCGAAAAAGAGGATCAAATAATCCGAAAAGAATTTCATCATGAAATAAAACCAACTGAAATTGTTGTTGTCCAACGAGAGTTGCATAGCCCGAAATCATTGCCATATAAATACAGAATAGAAAAAAATGAACATGATTGCGATATCCGACACAGTTATTAATCCACGGACCTAAATAGATTGTCCTTAAGTTTCAGTTTTCTTTCGTCTCTTTTGGGAACGAAGGTATTAGAGTGCTATTCAACGATGCGAATCATTTCATTATCTCTCCGCCAAAATCAATACAATTACGTATTTTAAATATTCATAGACCTTTTTTTTGAAAAATACACGAAGATTAAGTGTAAAATGAATCATATTTGATATTTACGTTTTCTTAGTCATCGATCACAGATGCACTTTTTTTTCTATTGTATACTTACAATGATGATCATAACGAAGGACACATTTTTGGCAAACTTTACAATGATGTGCTCTTGGTGGCCTCATAACTTGACATTTCGAACATATCGTATAATTGCTTTGTTCTTCATTTTTTAAATCCATAACAAAACCTGGATAGGTCGTAATACCGAGATAATAATGTCCTACAGTATTAATCAGTAACCAATGTCCTACGATAAGATGAAACCAAAATCGTCGAAAATCATATTTCCACCAATATGGAAAGAGATGTTGATAGAAAACCAATGCATTCTCATAAACAAGAATAATTGTAATTATCACACATATTTTCTCGACGATTTGTCGAACAACGCTCATTATTCTTGACGTTTCTTTTTTCTTCTCGTACAATTTCGTTTTCTGTAGTCACTGATGTAACCGATGCATATGCATATCATGTCTTTTTTTACGCTTGATCGAACATTTCGATTTTTTTTTCTTCTTACTATTTGAATCATCGTGAACGTCGAGGTATGACGATAGACTTTTGATTTTATTGATCAATTTCCGATTGTCAATAGAGCGGCATTTGTGTGTAACTGCACCTAATCGAATTGAGAAAACTAATAACGACATTGATTAGTATTTGGATAGTTCATCTTTACGTCAATATGCACAGACGGTCTTTTATCAACTTTTGAATAATGTGCGCACGACAACAATCTGCGATATAATTTTCTTTCAATTATCTAAATATGCGCTATTTCCTGTGCCGACGATAGAACAAGTGATAAAGAAAAAATCAATTTTTCTTGTTAAAACAGAGAACGAAAGAAAATCTAATATTGAACATGATTAAATGATCTATTTATTTATCGTTTTTCATACATAAGTATGAAATGTAGACAAAAAGATATTCTGCGTCTCTTTCTCTCTCTCTCTCTCTTATTTAATCTGTTGATGTATTGTACCATGTACATGCTTCTTTCCGTTGAGAAATATATGAATCTTATTGACACGTGGTCAAATGAATGAGATAGCAAAAAAAAATGATCACGATGAGTTAATCGTTGGGTGTGTCGTCGATGTATACTCAGGATGTTGATCTTCACTCTCATTAGATAATCAACAAGCAACGAAATACTAATAAGATTTATGTAGATTGTTTCTCCCTCTCCGTCAGTCTCTTGCTCTCGATGACGCTTCACCTCTCGAGGAGTTTTTTGCCCTTCTCATTTTCTGCGTACTTCTTTGGGTTGAAGAAAAATCAATTTGTGAAATCATAGGAAGAGACTTGTGAAAGAAGAGAATACAAATGCGGCTGAATTTCTTTTGTTTTGCACAGAAAAAATGCAAATGCTTTCGTGAACAACAAACGGGCAACGTACTGCCAAAAAATTTCATATCGAAAAAAGGATTCTCGAGAATTGTTTACGTAAAGCAATTTCAAAAGGAAAAAAATAACAATATTCAGCTCTCTCGAAGATCAATTAGTATATGGAAGAGATTTTTTGTTTTACTTTCGAACGAAAAAATATTTATGAAAGGAAAAAAAATCTATATTTTATTTATGTCAAATATAAAGTAGATTTATTGTTCGAATTTGGATCACGCAGCTATGATCATCATTATCGTCATCGTCGTCGTCGTCTTTCGATGTGTTGCACATGGTGAAACCGAACAAGGTGAACACGAAAAGAAAAAAACGAGAGAGAAAAAAAAAGAAAAAGAAGCAAAAAAAAGACGAAAAAACACACTCAAATAAGTGTGTATGTCTTTCTGTGCAGAACAGTAAAAAGAATCGATGTTGCTATTACTCAAACGACAATCGATTTTTAGAAGACGAAGGTGTATGACGAACGAGAGAAAAGTATGTATCGTCAGGTAAAACGTCACAAAATAATATCGTAGAATAAGTAAAGTATATCGAATAGCGAACGAAAAAGATATCATGCATGGATGACAATCGTGTATTTTGATGGCCTTTAGAAAACCAAGATTCATTTAGAAGTGTTTTGCCTTTTAAAATGACGTCGTTGAGTTTCTTATTAGACTTTTTTTTGTTATTCGGTAATAAATTATAGGTTTTTTTTCTTTTAGAGATTGATCATTTAAGAACGTGTGTTTACTAACGGAAATCGATTGATATACATACATACGTATTCATTTAACACCGGACTAGTCAACGATTGGTTCGGGAAAAGATCGTTCAACCAACCAGTTATTGAGCAAATACGAAGACGAAGAGAGAAAGAGAAATAAATAGATAGTTTGACGATGAAAAAATTTATTCATTTAAAACGTATCATGATTCAAAGTGGTGAAGAATATGGCTTAGGCTTTCCAACCAGTCCAAAAACACCCAATTCAGTAAGTTATCGAATGTGTTGCTTTCTTTTTTTTTTATTAAATAAAATCATAATTAGTATTCGCCTGAATTGGAACGATTATGGCGTGAAACATCACATCTCCGTGCCGATCCATCGTTGATACTCGAAACACCGAATGTTTACGAACAAGCAGCTCGTTTAAAAAAACTCGGTGGCGTCGATCCAATCAATCAATTCGATATCAACGGTACACCAAATACAGTAGATGAATTAAGCAAAACACCATCGACTATGTCACTTTCATCATCATCATCGTCGACTTGTTCATCGGATTTAAGTCCACCAGCACATTTAGTACCCTATCAAATGCATCATCAAGTAAATCATCATCACACTCATCAACAACGGCACAATCATTATTCTGCCTATTCAACGGCAACAGCACCAAGCGAAGTGCCGTATCATCATCCGGGCTCGAAAATACGTTCGAGTCCATTGATTCATTCACCCAATGCTTTACTTCTCTGTCGAAAACGTCTTCCATTAGACAATGAATTCATTCACGATGAACTGTCATCACCAACATCAACAACCTACGAAAGTTACATGCAAAAACAGCAATATCATACGTGTTGTTGTCAATTCAATAATCGAACACGTAATGATTTATCTTGTTCAAATTCCATGCAAATGACTGATAGTCTTTCTTTACCACCACCGCCTCCACCGCCACCACTACTACCTCCGCCGCCTCCTTCTCAAGCTACCAATGATAATACTAATCTTCAACATCAGTCACAAATTCATCCTGATATTGTCAAATCAGAACCTATGCATTATTCATCGGATTATTCGATGAATTTCAGTCATCAATTATATGATGAATCAACTCTTTCTGTTGGATCCTCCGATACATATCCACCATCATCATTACTTATTCCTGTTTCTTTGCCTATTGATGATATGAAATCATCATCTTCCTCATCGTCACTTGTTGATCATTCTTTAACATCTCCATTAGCTGCATTTAATCCAACACCTATGAAAGATATGTGGTCTTCATCCTTAGTTACAACTGGTCGAAAACGTTCGTCGACAACAATAGGAGCCAATGCGCCCAAACCTAAACGAAAAAGTTCCGTTCCATCCAATGAAAGCGCAGATGTCGATGCACAACGTGCTCTCACTGGCATGTTACATGTATGTACTCATCCCGGATGTGGAAAAACATACAATAAATCCTCGCATTTACGTGCTCATGAACGAACACATTCAGGTATTAAACCGTATTCCTGTCAATGGCCATCCTGTGGATGGAAATTTGCCCGATCCGATGAATTAACTCGGCATTATCGGTAAGAAAAGTTTATTCTCCATGAACAATCAATAATTATCGGAATTTGATGTCTATTTTTAGTAAACATACCGGTGTCAAACCTTTTGCCTGCAAATTTTGCGATCGAGCATTTGCTCGTTCTGATCACTTAACACTTCACATGAAACGACACCTTTAAAATAATTTAAAAAAAAAGTACTGGCGAACAAAACAAACGTCAATGTTCTTTTTCTGTACATATTCGTCTATTCTCGGTGTCAATCACATCGGTGTGGGTGTGTGTGCGTGTGCGTGTGCGTGTGCGTGTGTGTGTATTCTTAGAGCTAAGCATCAATGGATTGGCAATGTGCTAAATACCAAAAGAAGCGTGTCTTTATTTCCTTTTGTTTTTTTTCTTGTTTTGTTTATTGTAAAGAAAAAAAAAGAGAAAAAAAATTGAATAATTATTCTTTAGTAAGAAAAATTGTATGTTGAGCACCGACAGCAACATTAGCTATTTTTTTAATATCCATAAATTTCGATGACATCATACGTGGAATTTTAATATCCTCTTCTCCATGACCATGTTGAAGTGATGTACCTGTGCCGAATGAATAGACTTTGCCGACTTCATCGATTATAAATGACACATGATTTCCACAAGCGATATCAATCGCTTTGGGAATATTCGAAATGAGTGTTGGCTGATCAAGATGAGCTGTAAGACCATCGATACCGAGTTGACCTTCATGGCAACGACCCATTGCATAAACTTTGCCTAAAAAATAGAAATCGAAATAAACTAGGAGTTCGATTTTTATCAGTCGTTTACCATCAGTAGTTAGTCCGAGTGTGTGATGAAGGCCACCGGCAAATTTTTTCCATTGATAACCATCGAGTGAAGGAATATGTGTTGGAAAGAACACGGGTTCTGTTGATGCTAAACCTAATATGATAAATACAAACAGAGATCTAGTTAACAATAGAAATGAACAAAAAACAAACAGTATTCGTACCAAGTTGATGAAAATTATTCAAACCACCACCGAGAATATATGATTGACCTTGAGGTTTCAAAAAATAATGATGTGCACCTGTAAAAATATCTTCGAAAAGTAGTTTCTTTTCTTTAACTGACGATCGATTGTAGAGTATCAGCGATGGAGTTATTAATCGTTCTTAATTAAAAATATCGTCATCGAAAAAAAGAAAGGAAACACAGACAATTTATATCATACCGATGCCTCCACGTCGACCATCTTCTGCTGCGTAACGACTTAGACGACCTAATTGACCTGTTTCACCGTTTCCACAAGAATAAACTTGACCAGTTTCACTGAGAAATAGAACAAAATCATTTCCACTTGCTAATTTAACAATTTTCTCTGGCAAGACGATTTCAACTGGACGTTTGGCCATTTTGCCTTTGCGTGCAAGACCATAGATTCCATTTGTACTCGAACGAAATGTGCCCCAGCGTGAAACAATCGAAAAACAATATCAAATAGTACATGTAACAAATCTTATTTCATGATAATCCTACCATAAACTTTGCCACTATCCGTTAAAATCAATGTATGACTATCACCAGCAACAATTTGTACAATCATTTCTTCATCAGCATTCATGACTTTACTTAAATCGACTTCATCAAATGGATCCATATCATCATCATCATCATCGGCATCGTCTTTATCCAAACGACCCAATGCATGTTCATCGTTGCAACCGAATGTATAAATATTATTTTGATTTGTTAAACAAACTGAATGCAATGGACCAACAGCTATTTGAATAATTGGTTCAGGAATAAGAACAGGTTGAGGATTTTTGCGTTGATCAATTGAACTCTTAAGACCTAATTGTGTCATACCATTTTCACCAACAGCTAAGACTTGACCACCTTTGCTATTACCATTTGCAAGAGATGGTACTGTTAAATAAGTGGTTTGTCGACGGATAGTTCGTCGTGATGGATTTGTTGAACGAGAAAATGATGATTTGGAACGTGCTGGTTTAACTAAAAACAAAGAAATGTAAATCGATAATAAATACAACAACAACAACAAAAAAGAAACGGTCAAACCTTCTTCTTTATCTTTGACTGTTTTACGTTTTGATGTGGTTGTTGTTTTGTACATGGAAGCAAGTTTTTTATTCACTGATCGATCCATATCTTAGAAATCAATAGACGATTGTGTAATCGTTATCTTTCGTTTGTATTAACTAAACTGTATAACAAGAAAATGTCTAGCCGTATATAAAGAATGAAAAAACAAAGGTTTTCGAAAAGAATAATCGATGATCATACGAAGTAAAAAAGCAAGATGTCGCCCACCACAGTCACATATGTTCTCAACGTACGTTTTTGTGTTATTAAGTATTTCCTATAATTATTTTCGAAATGACGTCATCATCATGAGAGTATTAATCTTTTTCAGACATCGTTTTGGCATTGACATTTATGACAAGGATATTAAGTATAGAGATTAGATCTAATAGCACCAAATCTGTTGTTATTATGTCTATCTATATTTAATATACCTGACTAAATTAGAAAGGTTGTGTTTTGGACGTCATTGCTCTTCGTTCCAATGCGCTTTATTTAGGTAAGCATGTGATGACGATATATTGAATCGTCATTTCTAAAAAGAAAAGAATTGGCGTATTTGAACTGAGTTCTTTTTTTCCATCCTACTCATTGTTAAAATATGCCAGTCCTATATAAACCACCGCCCGTAGAGGTTTATTGATTATATAATTTCTGTATTTTTGTTTTTGAGATGCGTCCCTTAATATTCGTATATTGTTTATTACTTGCATGTAGTTATTTTGTATCAGCAAGGAATGTCAAATTTACATACTATTGGGTTTCATCTGAAGAAGGTTAGTTTAGTGCAAAAAATGAAAAGAAAACACGGAACACGATTTTCTTATGTTGTTTGTTTAGATTTTCCTCAACGTTCAGATAGAACTTTGAGAAACTGTAATGGAGGAACGATTGCAATGGTTTCAAAAGAGTTCTGGAACTCGTTACATATGGAATGTAGTGGTCGACTTCGCACTGGCGAGTGTGTATCATCATTTCGTGTAAAACAAAAAGTATTTTTTTCTCCCAAGTAGATATGTTAATGGAGGTGACAGCTATTGCAATTGCTTTATCAGAGTTCCTGGTCCAATCGGTCCAAAAGGTAATCGACTTCGACCGTATATAAGCATTGGTAAGTCTATTTCAGTTGAATTTAAAAACTCTAGTTCATCTATCTCTAGCTGCCAACGATATTCCCTATGGAAGTAAAGTATTCGTCCGGGAATTACAAAATCTTACACTACCAAGTAAGAAAATAATTCCGTATTTGAACGTATTTCAAGTCTACTTCGGTTTTAGATGGCAAAATACACAATGGTTGTGTACGAGTCGATGATGTTGGTTGGAGTTTTGGCGATAATCATATTGATTTTTATGTTTTACAAAAAAGCAATTATGAACAACTTTCATCTCATATAAATAACTATGTTAATATTGTTGTAAATTCAAATTGTGTTATTCAAAGATATTAATTATACGAAATAAACGTCAATGAAAGAAAAAAACTATATATCTAGATTTCAATTAAATAATAATTTTACAAGACATTGGATCTTTATTTGATATTCAACTCAGACATATAGCAACAACAAAAGGTAGAGATCTCGATTAAACCGAGTGAAATAGATTAATAAAGGAAATCAATCAACAGCATTATTGTCATCATAATTGATTTGACGTACTTTTTTAAAAGCGAAAATAATATAAAGACCTTGAATCAAAACAATAGAAATTTAATAGAAGTACTTCAATGTGAACAACTTACTAGTAATATCCCATTCTTGTTGAGAAAGCGTACCCTAGATAATATAAAATTGACTTTAGAGGAAAAGAAAATATAGAGAAAAGAGAATACATACACAACATTCACCGGCGTTTTCACGTAAATGTTGCTCAGCATGTGTAAATTGACTAGGATCAGTAGATGATTGTTGATCATCTCTTGGAAGTCGATAAGACTAAAATATAATCTATCAGTCAAGTGTTTTGTCTTTTGAGATTGTTCGTACTTGTAATGCTTTCATTTTTTGCATTAGACGTTGACTTTCTGGAGGTTCTTTATGTTTTTTACAATAATCATGAAATGTTTGTCGATCAACGTACTCTAATCCATGTCTCTCTGCTAATCTGTAAAACAAAGATTTGAATTCGAATGAGATGAACATGAATTACTTCTCAAGTAAAGGAAAATATATAAGATATTCTGGACAATCGACAAGTTCATCAAGAGTAAAATGATATTTAGCTCCAAATAATGGAATTGAATTTTTCTCTCCTTGTTTCCATTCAATAGAAGGATCGAATTTAATTTCATAGACATCATTTGAGATATGTAAATCATCTGATTGACGGCATCGTTTTCTTTAAAAAAAAGCAGATAGAAAGATATTTCGTTAATTATTTATAAGAACAATGTTTACATTAAATCACAAGAATTCACAGTAGTTCCAATGAAATAACCACCAATACGTAAGAGTTCAGCTGCATTTCGTAGAAATTGATTAGCTGATTCGTATCGATCGAATGCATAATGAATAACAAATTGAGTGCTCACAAGATCATAGATCGGTTCTGAACTTTGTCGTTTATCTCGAAGAAGTTCCTAATTGATTTTTTTACTGAAATATATCGATAATTGAAAAGTAAAAACAAACTGTAGTGCAATTAAGTGGATAGAATTCAGCTTGATACGATGTACGTGTTCGACGTTCATCATAACGTTGTTTGCATAGGTCAACTAAGTTTTCAGCAAGATCTAAACAATGATAGATTAAATCACATGAATTTCTATAATTCCACTTTTAACTAACCAGCAAAAGTAACGAACCGTACTCCGCCAATGCTCCATTTTAATTGGTCTCCACCTATAGAAACATAACTTACTCAAGAAACCATGCAATTGTTTTACCTTTGCCACAACCCATATCAAACACATGCAGATCTTTTTCTCGTTCGGGTTGTTCTTGTTTTAGTCGACGTAAATATTCGTCTAGGAAATATTCAATTAACAAAACACAGATGAATAACTTCGAATTGACACAACATACCGATCAATGTGCTTTTAATCCAATTGTTAAAATTACGTAAATAATATATTTTACTTTCATTACGACGATCTAAACCTTGTTCTTGTGTATTATTATAGAATGTATGAGCATCGTTTCTCTCAGACGATTCACTGGTCATATTTTACTCTATTAATGAATAGTTATTAGATGTAAAGATTTTAACGTATAAGAAATCACTGATGATTTTCCTCTGGACATAAATGAACGCCAATAGAGCTTTCTTAGAAGTGATTTTATCAGAAAAAAGATGTCACTATTGACAATCAATACATAATTCATTGGTTTTAATTTCGATATCGCTACCGCAAAGAGTTATTATTGAATTCCAAGTTACCTTACTTAACAGAATGAAAAAAAAACATCGTTTAAGAATACTAACCGCCAGATTAAGCAAACAAATCATGTACTTCCCTTTTCAGATAAATATAGAATGTTTATATTATTAATCACTCTAAATTGTGTACAATACGTTTACGAGAGAGAAAAAAGGAA
>ERZ778027.1965-NODE-1965-length-29472-cov-6.470272_pt1 | contig 29472 bp, 30 predicted proteins | sample MGYA00375757_ERZ778027 | MGnify/ENA primary metagenome ERZ778027 (study PRJEB29350, sample SAMN05389817) | bioreactor metagenome | isolation source: Ammonium sulfate bioreactor | place: South Africa: University of Cape Town | collected 2014-02-18 ...
TAAGCAATCAGCAAACCCGCCGCTCTCGCAAACCCGAGATAAACGGTTGACGCAGGCGACGCACCGGCGATGAGCATTCAAAGCGAAATTGGTCAGGCCGACCTGGTTATGGAGCCGAGTGTCGGTGATTTCATCCAGCTGATGAAACCGCGCGTCATGGCGCTCGTGGTCTTCACGGCGCTGGCTGCGATGTTGGCCGCGCCGGGACACATCAATCCTGTCCTCGGGATGATCGGCATCATCTGCATCGCCGTCGGCGCAGGTGCCTCCGGTGCACTCAATATGTGGTACGACGCGGACATCGACGCCCGCATGGCGCGCACAGCAGCGCGTCCGCTGCCGCGCGGTCGCGTGACGGCCGATGAAGCGCTGAGCTTCGGAGGCGTGTTGTCGGTCGGTTCGGTCGTGACGCTCGGCGTGCTCGTCAACTGGACGGCCGGTGCTCTGCTCGCCCTGACGATCGCCTATTATATCTTCGTTTATACGATGTGGTTGAAGCGCCGCACGCCGCAGAACATCGTGATCGGCGGCGCCGCGGGCGCCTTCCCTCCGATGATCGGCTGGGCGGTTGTGACCGGCAGTATCGGACTTCCGAGCCTTCTTCTCTTCCTCATCATCTTCATGTGGACTCCGCCGCACTTCTGGGCTTTGGCGCTGTACCGCTGCCGTGACTATGAGCGTGTCGGCGTGCCGATGCTCCCCGTCGTTGCTGGCCCCGATGCAACCCGTCGCCAGATTCTGATCTACTCGATCCTGCTCGTTCCGCTTGCCGTCGTTCCCTATTTTGTTGGACTGGGCGGCTTGGCGTACCTCGGGGTGTCGGTCGTGCTGGGCGTGGTGTTCCTCGCGCTCGCGTTACGCGTCTACGTCACGCGCGAAGGCCGCGAAGCAGACACCGCGGCGCGCCGGCTGTTCCTGTTCTCGATCCTTTATCTCTATGCGCTGTTCGCGACGCTGTTCGTTGAAGCTCTGTTCCACCGCTTGATGGCTTGAGACCTGATCTGATGAGCGACAATCCCAACAATGGCAAACTCGACCCTGCCGCGGAAAAAATTCGCCGGCGCCGGTCGATTGCGATTGGCCTGACGTTGGGCTTCATGGTCCTCGCATTCTACATCGCAACCTTCATCCGCCTCGGCAGCAATGCCGCGAACGGCATGCTCTAATGCGAGAAAGCCCAGACGTGCAGCCCGGCAGCGAAATCTCCAGCAAAGGCTCGAAAAGCAACCGCACGGTTGTTCTCGGCTGCCTTGCCGCGCTCGCCGTCATGGGCGGAATAACAGCCTATTCGCCGACGCTCTATCGCATGTTCTGCAGCCTGACCGGTTACGGCGGCACCACGCAACGCGCCGAGGCACATAGCGACAAGATCCTCGACCGGACGATGACGGTGCGCTTCGATAGCAATATCGCCCCCCACCTCGCCTGGAAGTTCGAGCCTGAAGTCAACAAGATGGACGTCAAGCTCGGCGAGACTTCGATGGCCTATTTCCGGGTCACAAATCTTTCGGACAAGCCGGTGACCGGCAAGGCGGCGTTCAACGTCACGCCTGAGGTCATGGGCATCTACTTCAACAAGATCGCGTGCTTCTGCTTCACCGAGCAGACCTTGAAGCCGCACGAGACCGTCGAAATGCCGGTGACCTTCTACATCGATCCGAAAATGGACGATGACAGCGACACCAAAATTTTGTCGGAAGTGACCTTGTCTTACATTTTCTATCCCGTCGAGCACGCGACGGCCGACATGACGGCCAAGCCTGCAAAATCGGGCGGTTAAAAAAAGCAGAAGCAACACGACTGAGAACGAACCGAAATAGCAAAAGAAGCGCGATCGAAAATTGATCTCTTGGGCGCGAGCCCAGCAAGTTCAAGGTTTGATCCGGGAGCACGAACGGGGACGACGGAGACCGAAATGGCAGACACGCATGTGAAACATCACGACTATCATCTGGTGAATCCCAGTCCTTGGCCGCTCCTCGCGTCCGTTGCAGCGCTGATCACCGCCATCGGCGGCATCGCCTGGATGCGCACGCATGTCGACGGCGAAGGCGTGCTCGGAATCAAGGGTTGGTATCTGTTCGCGATCGGCTTCGCGGCGCTCGTCGCGACCGCGTGGGCCTGGTGGGTGGACATCATCCGCGAAGCCAACGAAGGCTATCAGACGCCGGTCGTGCAGCTTCACCTGCGCTACGGCATGCTCATGTTCATCGCGTCGGAGGCCATGTTCTTCGTCGCCTGGTTCTGGGCCTACTTCGACAGCGCGCTTTTCCCGGCTGGCGTCCACGAACTGATGAACAATGCCGGCCAGCTCGTCGGACTGACCACGCGCGATCAGGTCTTCGGCGGAAAATGGCCGCCGGTACCGGCCGAGACGGCTGCGGCGATTCCGGGTTATTTCAAGCACACGTTCGATCCCTGGGGCCTGCCGCTGGTCAACACCCTCATTCTGTTGACGTCGGGCTGCACGGTGACGTGGGCGCATCACTCGCTGCTCAAGAACGACCGTCGCGGTCTGGTGATCGGTCTGCTTCTGACGGTGCTGCTGGGCATCACCTTCACGATCTGCCAGGCGATCGAATACAGTCACGCCGGCTTCAGCTTCGCCGGCCACAACTACGGTTCGACGTTCTTCATGGCGACCGGCTTCCACGGCGCGCACGTGATCATCGGCACGATCTTCCTGTTCGTCTGCCTGGTCCGCGCGATCAGAGGCGCCTTCACGCCGAAGCAGCACTTCGGTTTTGAAGCCGCTGCCTGGTACTGGCACTTCGTCGACGTGGTCTGGCTGTTCCTGTTCGCCTGCATCTATGTCTGGGGCGCGGGTCCGACCGTAGCGGGAGGCCACTAACTCGGCCCCACAGAAAATAATATTGTAAGAGGCGGCCCCAGAGCCGCCTCTCGCATTTCGGGCCCCGCGTCTCGTATCTTGCGGTGGTCTCTCAAAATGAACTCGCAGGCTCGCTGAGCTTGCTGCGGAAGAAACATCGAGGTCCTTGGTGTCGAGCTCAAGCACATCTCCGTCCCCGTTCGTCTCAGGACTGAAATGCGCATGCCCGCGCTGTGGCAAGGCGCCGTTGTTCGCCGGTCCGCTCAACCCGCTCGCCATGCGCGACAAGTGCGACGCGTGTGGCCTCGACTATAAATTCGTCGACACCGGTGATGGCCCGGCCGTCTTCGGAATTTTCATACTGGGATTTCTCTGCGTCGGCGGAGCGCTGATCGCCGAGTTCAAATTCGGCGTTCCCTGGTGGATGCACATTATTCTGTGGGGTATCCTGACGCCGATCTTCGCTGTCTTCCTGCTGCGGTTCCTGAAGGCGACCCTCATCGCCCTGCAGTTTAGCAACAAGGCCGAGGAAGGTCGCATCGCCAAGGAGTGAAGATGTTTGCGCGCTGGCGTGCTGCTGGTCTTATTCTGCCGTCGCTTCTGACGCTCGCTCTGCTGCCCGTGCTGATCGGGCTCGGCAACTGGCAATGGCATCGTAAGGCGTGGAAGGAAGACCTGATCGCGAAGATCGACGCCCGCCGGACAGCGGAGCCGATCTCCTATCCCGCCGCCCTCGCGAAATATGTGAAAGACGGCGACGTCGAGTACCTGCACGTCCGCGTCACCGGAACATTCGATCACAGCCAGGAACGCCATCTCTACGCGCCAGAAGCCGAAAGCCAGGGCTGGCACGTTTACACGCCGCTGAAGCCGGAGGGCGGACTGCCACCCGTCTTCGTCAATCGCGGCTGGGTGCCAGATGCGCTCAAGGACCCTTCGAAACGGGCCGAGGGTCAGCTTCAGGGTCCGGTGACGATCACGGGCCTCGTCCGCCTGCCCGAGCACAAGGGCTGGTTCACGCCCGACAACAATTACGCCACGAACCAATGGTTCTGGCGCGACGTTGATGCCATGCGATGGGGCGCTGAGGGCCAACCCTCGCCACTTCTGTTCTCGGTCGAAAACCAGCAGGCCTACGCGCCGTTCTCGATCGATACCGACGCCCTGCCGGAAAACCCCGGCGGCTGGCCGAAGGGCGGGACGACGATGGTCGTTATCCCCAATTCACATTTGCAATATGTGGTGACGTGGTACGGCCTCGCCTTGACGCTGCTCTGCATCTTCGCGGTCTATGCCCGCCAGCGGCTGAAAGAGCTGGAAAACGGCCCCCGACAATCTTAATGACCGGGAATCCGGGTGCCGGGCCGGCTCACGCCTTGTTCCGCACCATTGAGACTACTACCTTGGCACGGCTCCTCAACACGTCGACTGTGAGATCGCATCATTGAAATACATTTCTACTCGGGGCGGGGCGGAAGCGCTCGGGTTCGAAGATGTCCTGCTTGCCGGATTGGCGCGCGACGGCGGTCTGTACGTCCCCGAAGTCTGGCCGACGCTGACGCCTGAGACGATCGCGTCGTTTCGCGACAAGCCGTTCGTCGAAATCGCTGTCGAGGTCATCCATCCCTTCACCGGCGACGAGATCTCGCGCGATGAGCTGCGCCGCATGGCGTCGGAAGCCTACGCGACCTTCGACACGTCCAAGGTGACGCCGCTCGTCGAAATCAAACCCGGCCTGACCATCCTCGAACTCTTCCACGGACCGACGCTCGCGTTCAAAGACGTTGCGATGCAACTCTTGGCGCGGTTGATGGATCACGTGCTCGAGAAGCGCGGCGCCCGCGCCACCATCGTCGGCGCGACGTCGGGCGACACCGGCGGCGCGGCCATCGAGGCCTTCCGCTCGTCGAAGCGCGTCGACGTCGTGATCCTGTTTCCCAAAGGCCGCGTGTCCGACGTTCAGCGCCGCATGATGACGACGCCGACGGAACCGAACGTCCATGCCGTCGCGATCGAAGGCACGTTCGACGACTGTCAGGCGCTCGTCAAAGCGATGTTCAACGATCACGCGTTTCGGGATCGCGTCGAGCTGTCCGGCGTCAACTCAATCAACTGGGCCCGCATCGTCGCGCAGGTCACTTACTATTTCTGGGCGGCGTCGCGCATCGGAACCACGGAGCCGTTGTCATTTTCCGTACCGACCGGAAACTTCGGCGACATTTTTGCGAGCTACGTCGCAAAGCGCCTGGGTCTCCCGATCGACAAGCTCATCATCGCCTCCAACGAGAACGATATCCTGCCGCGCGCCGTCGCGACCGGCGTCTATGCGATGAAGGACGTCATCGCCACGTCGTCACCCTCGATGGACATTCAGATCTCGTCGAATTTCGAGCGCTATCTGTTCGAGGCGTCGGATCGCGACGCCGATTTCGTCCGCAGTTCGATGACATCGCTCATCGCCACCGGGAGTTTCGAGCTTGGCCGCACGGGTTCGCGGCTGAAGCAGGATTTCGCCGCCGTCTCGGCATCGGAAGCCGACGTTGCAGATGCGATCCGCCGCACGAAAACTGCATACGGCTATGTTCTCGATCCGCACACGGCGTGCGCGTTTGTGGCCGCCGAGCGTGTCGCTCCGGAAGGCAACACCGTCATTCTCTCGACGGCGCACCCCGCGAAGTTTCCTGATGCAATCGAAGCCATAACCGGTGCGCGCCCGGCATTGCCCGCGCATCAAGCGCATCTCATGACCGATGCCGAGAAATTCGATACGCTGCCGAACAGTCTCTCGTCGGTGCAGAATTTCGTCTTGAAGCATTGCCGCGTGGCGGCCGGAACCCCTCAATGACCACCGAGCTGACGACACTTTCGAACGGCGTCCGCGTCGCGACCCACCGGATGCCCAATCTTGAAACGGTGTCGCTCGGCGTCTGGGTGGCGGTCGGCTCGCGTCACGAGCGTGACGACCAGCACGGTTTGTCGCATTTTCTCGAGCACATGGCGTTCAAGGGGACGAAGTCGCGGTCCGCCCGCATGATCGCAGAGACGATCGAAAGCGTCGGCGGCGATCTCAACGCGGCGACGGGCCTTGATACCACCGCGTACTATGCGCGCGTGCTGAAAGGCGACGAAGGCGTCGCCCTCGAACTGATCGCCGACATCCTGCTCAACTCGAAGTTCGCGCCCGAAGACCTCGACCGCGAGCGTGTCGTCATCCAGCAGGAAATCGCTTCGACCGACGACAGCCCCGACGATATTATCTTCGACCTGATGCAAAGCGTGGCGTTCCCCGAGCAGGCGATCGGTCGCCCGATCCTCGGAACGAAGGCCAGCGTCGGCCGTTTCCGCGCCGGCGACTTGAGCGGCTATCTCGACGAGCATTATCTCCCTGAAGCGATTGTGGTTTCTGCCGCAGGTGCTGTCCACCACGACGAGATCGTCCGCCACGTTGAAGCCCTATTCGGGGGGCTCACTCAACGCCGTCGTGGAACCGAATCGCTAGCGCGCTATCGGGGCGGATCGACAGCCTCGGCCAAGCCGTTCGAACAGAGCCACGTTCTGATCGGCCTGCCGTCGCCGTCGTGCCTGGAACCTGCATTCTACACCGCTCAGGTCTTTTCCGGTCTGCTCGGTGGCGGGATGTCCTCTCGTCTGTTTCAGGAAGTCCGCGAAGATCGAGGCCTCTGCTATTCGATCTATTCGACGGTTTGGGGAGTTAAAGACACCGGAATGCTGGCCGTTCACGCAGCAACGGGACCTGAGATGGTTGACGAACTCGCGGCCGTTGTGGCTGGCGAGTTTGCGTCGCTTGCGGACGCTGGCCCGACCGATGCCGAGTTGCTGCGCGCCAAGGCGCAGTTGAAGGCAGGCCTGCTGATGGCGCTCGAAAGCTCTTCGGTCAACGCGGAACAGATGGCGCGGCAACTTCTGGCGCAGGATCGCTTCGTCGCGATGTCGGAGTTGATCGACGAAGTCGAGGCCGTCGACCGGGATCGTATCAGGGATTTCGCCGGCAGCCTGCGAAGCGAGTCCGCTTCGGTCGCGGTGATCGGCTCGGGCAGGAAGTCCGCGGCCCAGGCCACCCGCGTTGCCGCGTTGTTCAATCCGGTCGCCACCGGCGCTATGATCAGCCAGGGATCGAGGTGACGACGCCGTGGCTTTTCTCCGCACAACCCGTCCGGAAGAAGATTTCGAGGTCATTCGCGGCCGCGCGGTGCTGCTGCGACAGCCAGCGGCCGGTGACTACGCGGAATGGGCGGAACTGAGGGCCCGGAGCCGCAGCCATCTGACGCCCTGGGAGCCGACCTGGGCGCACGACGATCTCTCCCACGGCATGTATCGCCGCCGCCTGCGCGCCTACGCTAAAGATGTGCGCGAGGATTCCTCCTACCCGTATTTCATTTTCGATACGTCGTCCGGCGCGCTCGTCGGCGGCATGACGCTGTCGAACGTGCGGCGCGGTTCGGCTCAGACGGCATCTCTCGGCTACTGGATGGGCGTCACATATGCGGGTCGCGGCTACATGCGCGAAGCCGTATCGACGCTGTTGCCCGTCGCCTTCGGAACGCTTCGCCTGCACCGCATCGAAGCCGCGTCGATGCTGAACAACGCCGCCTCCATTCGCGTTCTCGAAGTATGCGGCTTTGAACGCGAAGGCATCGCCCGCTCATACTTGAAGATCAACGGGCGCTGGGAAGACCACATCCTTTACGCGCGCGTCGCGGGCGCGCCTCTGTCCGAGGTTCCACAGGGCGGAGGGACCTGATGCGCAAGGGGGGACGGGGGAACGAAAATTCGGGATTGTCACGGCTCGCGGTGCTGGCCGTCGCAATTCTTTGGATGCTCGGCCTCGCCGGGCACGCCGCCGCTCTGACTCCGATCCCGATTCAAGACGATCAAGACCGGGTTGAAATCACCAATCTCGGCGAAGCCTACGAAGGCCGCGGCGATAGCCTGCAAGTCGAAACCTCCGCCGGGCAGGATGGCGTGTCGGGCCGCATGACGGTTCGCGCCTCGGTGCCGGGCACCAGTCCCAACTGGATGGTGTTCGCACTCACCAACAAGACCGACAAGTCGCTCGAACGCCTGCTCGCAGCCGACCGTTATTCCATCGTCGGATCGGGAACGGTCTGGCCTGATCTCGACGCCCGGCGCATCGAAAGCGTCACGCCGTCGGTCGGCTTCGTGCCGGAGCGCATCAAGAGCGACAAGGCAGACGTGTTCCGCATCACGCTCGAGCCCGGCCAGACGATCACCTACGTCGCCGAGCTCGCGGGCGAGCATTTCTCGCGGCTCTATCTTTGGAAGCCGATCGACTACGAAATCAAAAGCCGCGACCGTCAGCTCTTCAACGGCGCCATGCTCGGCCTGACCGGCCTGCTCGCGATCTTCCTGACCGCGATTTTCGCCGCCAATCACAAACTGATCTTCCCCGCAGCTGCCCTCGTCTCCTGGACGGTGCTGAGCTACCTGTGCGTCGACTTCGGTTTCTTCCACAAGCTGTTCAACCTGCGCCCCGAGGACAACGCCGTCTACCGCGCCGCTGGCGAAGCCGCGATGGCGTCGAGCTTCGTGATCTTCCTGTCGACGTTCCTGCGCCTCGGACTCTGGCACGGAATGGTGCGCATGATGATCGGCGTGTGGATGGTGGCGCAGCTGACGCTCATCGCCGTCGCCGTTATCGATCCGCGCTTGGCCGCAACCTTCGCGCGCCTGTCGTTCCTGATGATCGGCGGCGTCGGCGGATTGTTCACGCTCTTCCTGGCATTCAAAGGCCAGGATCGCGCGCTGTCGCTCGTGCCGACATGGCTGCTGCTTCTTGTCTGGATCTTCGCGACCGGAATGACGCTCAGCGGACGCATGTCGGGTGACGTCGTCGTCTCGAGCCTGATCGCCGGCCTCGTGCTGGTCGTGATCCTGATGGGCTTCACCGTCACGCAATACGCCTTCCGATCCTCCGATGCGGCCTACGCAGGCGCGCCGACCGAACTTCAGGGCCGCTCGCTCGCGCTGGCCGCGTCTGGTTCGACGGTCTGGGAATGGAACATCCGGCGCGACGAGATCAAGGTCAGCCCCGAAGTCGAAATCGCGCTGTCGCTGATGCCCGGCGAACTCTCGACCAAGGTCGAGGATTTTCTGCGCCACGTCCACCCGACCGACAAAGAGCGCTTCCGCGTCATGATGATGTCGGCGCAGGAACGCTCAGGCGTCCGCATCAGAACGGACTTCCGCCTCCGCCATTCCGACAACAGCTGGCGCTGGTTTGAACTCGAGGCCGCGAGCGTCCCGAATTCCGACGGCCGCACGCTTCGCTGCGTCGGCCTGCTGCGCGACGTGTCCGACATGAAGCGCGCCCACGAGCGGCTTCTCCACGATGCCGTCAATTGCAGCCTGACCGGCCTTCCCAATCGCGAACTGTTTCTCGATCGCCTGAAAGGCGTCGTCAGCCGTGCCAAGACCGATGGCGGCGTTCGCCCGGCCGTGATCTTCATCGACCTCGACAAGTTCAAGAGCATCAATTCCTCGTTCGGTCTCGTGCGCGGCGACAGCTTGCTTCTGACTGTCGCGCGCCGCCTGCAGCGCCACCTCGGACCGCACGACACCGTCGCGCGCGTCGGCGGCGATCAGTTCGCGATGCTGTTCGTCGGCGAACGGGAAGCGCGTAATCTTCCCGCGCTTGCGGAACGCGTCCGCCGCTCGCTGCGCGCGCCGATCCCGCTCGCCAATCAGGAAGTCATCCTGACCGGCTCCATCGGAGTCGCCGCATGGGATGAAAATCAATCTGCCGAAGGCGATCTGCTGAAGGATGCCGAGCTTGCGATGTACCGCGCCAAGCGCGCCGGCGCCGATCGCATCGAAGTCTTCGACGCCTCCATGCGCCGTGACCGCGACTCGAACATCGGCGCCGAACTCGCCAAGGCAATCGAGAAGGGTCAGCTGAAGGTCGTCTATCAGCCGATCGTTTATCTGCCGACGAAAGAGCTTGCGGGCTTCGAAGCTTTCGCGCGTTGGGAGCATCCGAAACTCGGTCTCGTCAATCCGGCGTCGGTCATCGACGAGGCCAACGAGCCGGACGCGATGGTCAAGGTCAGCGCCTACCTGCTGCTGCGGGCCGCGAAAGACGCCTCGCGCTGGTTGGCCGAACTGCCGCGTCCTGAACGGCCGCTGTTCGTCACCGTCAACATTTCTAGCCCGCACATCTTCAAGCCGGAATCGATCCAGGAGATCCGCCACATCCTCGGTCGCAACATCGTCCCGCCGGGAACGTTGCGTCTGGAGATCTCCGAAAACCTCATGATGGGCAATCCGGAGCAGGCCATCGAAGTCCTGAAGGTGCTTCGCGGCTCTGGCGCGGAACTCTCGTTGGATGAATTTGGCACCGGCTATTCGTCGCTCGCCTATTTGAATCGCTTCCCGTTCGACACGATCAAGGTCTGTCGCGGATTGGTGCGCGGCAGTGGCACCGCGAACGGCGCCGCGATCATGCGATCGATGGTGGCGCTGGCGCACGAGCTTTCGAAGACCGTCGTCGCCGAAGGCGTCGAACGTGCGGACGAAGCGACGTTCCTGCGCTCGATCGGTTGCGAATACGCGCAGGGGTATCACTTCGGCGAACCCATTCCGGAGCGCGCAGTCGCGCAGCTCTTGAAGATGGTGCGCCGCTCCGAACGCAAGATGCAGCCGCGCGGCTTCTTCCGCCCGAAGTTCAAGAACGCGGCGAAAAAGGTCGTCGCACAAGCGGCGCGACCGGCGGCTGCGATTGCGAAATCGGTCGCCAACGGCGAGGCGAAGACGACGACCGCGCCGCCCCAGGGTGCGGCCAAGGCTGCGGCGCTTCCGGCCGGATCGGTCGTGCGTCACCGGCACAAACCCGACCCCAAGGCCGTAGCGAACGGCGCAAGTCCGAACCCCATCGCAAACGCGGGCGCACCCGGTGCGCCGGGCATGCCGTCCAAGAAACCGGCCGATGCGCTCCGTGTGGCAGTTGCCGCTTCCGGGCCGGCATTGCCGCCCGCCGCAGCGCCCTCGCTGCCGCCGGAACTCCTGCAAACCATGGAACGCAGATCGGCGCCGCCGCAAAACCCGCGCGCTCCGGCAAACGGGCACGCCGCGCCCGGCGCTCCGCCGTTCCGTCCGGCCGCCGAACCGGCTCCGGCGGCACAACCGCGACAGGCGATCCTGGCGCCGTTGTCGGAAGCATTGGCGCGCGCAGCGGCGTCCGATCCGACGACTGGACGTCCTGCGCCGCAACGTCCACAGGCAAATGGAATGCCGCCCGTCAGCCAGGGCGAGCCGCAGCCTCGCCGCAATGAAGCGCCGTTGCCACCTCCACCTCCGGTCAACGTGACGCCGTCGCAGCCGGACTTCTCGACGTTGCCGCCGTCGATCGCGGCAAGTCTCGCGCGCCTCGCAGGCAATGCGCCCGCCTCGGGTGAGCCGGAGAACGGCGCGCCGAGAACCGAACAGAAGATCGCGTCGAAGGGATAGAAGACGGCGTCGAAAAAAGGCGCTGAAGAGCCGTGCTCAGGCGTGTCCCGCGTCACTGACGAGATGCGAGAGATCGATCCCGATTTTCGCGAGCGCGCGCGAATATTTGTTGTCGAGATCATCATCGAAAATCAGATCGGGATCGGCCGGGCAGTGCAGCCAGCCGTTGGCCTGGATCTCATTTTCGAGCTGGCCGGGCGACCAACCCGCGTAACCGAGCGCAAGAAGGGCGCGCGCCGGACCATGCCCTTGCGCAATCGCCTTCAGGATATCGATCGTGGCCGTGAGGCAGACATCGTTCTCGATCGCCAGCGTCGAATCTTCCGAAAAATAATCCGAGCTGTGCAGCACAAATCCGCGCCCGGTCTCGACCGGTCCGCCGACCTGGATGGAAAGCGACAAGACCTCGCTCGTGATCTCGTCATCCGGGCTGCGCGGAGAGATGCCGAGCTTCTCGAGCAGATCGGGAGCGCTGATATGATTGGCGCGCTGGTTGATCACCAGACCCATCGCGCCTTCGGACGAATGCGCGCACATGTAAATGACCGAGCGCTGGAACCGGCGGTCAGACATCGCCGGCATGGCAATGAGGAGTTGCCCCTCGAGCTTGATGTCGGAGCCCTCTGTGAGGCCCCTCTGGCGCACGGACTTCATGACAGTCAGACTAATCCGGAAGCATGGCGACGTGAAGATGGTTGAAACGCAATAAAATGACTACCTATGTTACGGCGCAGGCTTTTGAGCCGTATAGTGAAAAGTGCAAGGGGCCGATGTTCAGGCCGCTTCCGGCAAGAGGTGACGCTTGTGAGCGGAAATATGCGACTGACGATCGGTTTGGCGTTCGCGTGTCTGTCGTTGAATGCGGCGACGGCGCGTGGCGAACCCGGTGCGCCCGTGTCGTCGGATTGGGTTAAGGGTTTCGATAACCAGGCGCGCCTCGTCGCCGGACAGGCCGTTCGTGACGGGAAGACGGCGCTCTATGCCGGCGTCGAAGTTGCGATGCCGGAAGGCTGGAAAACCTATTGGCGCGCGCCCGGCGACGCCGGTGGCGTCCCGCCCGACTTCGATTGGAACGCATCCGAGAACCTGCAGTCGGCGGATGTGCTCTACCCCGCGCCTCACAGGCTCAGCGACAAGGCGGGCGACACCGTCGGCTACAAGGGCGGCGTCATCTTCCCGGTGCGCGTCGTCCCGAAGGATGCCACGAAGCCGGTCGTCCTTCGCGGCAAGGTCGAATATGGCCTATGCAAGGATATCTGCATTCCCGCGCAAGCCGATTTGAAAGTCGTCATTCCTCCGAACGTCGGCGCGTCGGCGGAACTCACCGACACTTTGGCGCGCGTTCCTCAGACGAGCCCGCGCTCTGGCGTCGACCCGAAGCTCGACACATGGCACTTCGACCCATTGGCGCAGAAGCCAAAGCTCGTTTTAAATGTTGAGACGTCGGTTCCCGATAAGGCCGATGCCTTCGTCGTGGCCCCGGGCGGCATTTACGTCCCCCTGCCCAAGCGCGTGGCGAACGCGTCCGGGAAAGCTGTGTTCGAGGTCGATCTTTCGGTCGATGTCGACCTCAAGGAACTCAAGGGCAAGGCGCTCACGGTCACGATGGTCGACGGCAAGGGCCAGTCCGAAACGACGATCACGTTGAAATAACCGAACGTCCCGCGAACGCATCGCGATAATCAAAACAAGAGGAACGCACGATGATCAATGTTGGCGACAAGCTGCCTGACGCAAAGTTTACGGTGATGAGGTCCGATGGGCCGAAGCCGAAGACGGTCGCCGAAGTCTTTGCGGGAAAGAAAGTTGCGCTGTTCGCGGTGCCGGGCGCGTATACGCCGACGTGCTCGAATGATCACATGCCGGGCTTCGTCAATCGCGTCGATGAACTGAAAGCCAAGGGCATCGATGCGATCGCCTGCACCGCCGTCAACGATGTCTTCGTGCTGACCAACTGGGCGAAAGATACGGGCGCCGCGGGCAAGATCGAAATGCTGGCGGACGGCTCCGGCGATTTCGCCAAGGCCATCGGCCTCGATATCGATCTGGCCGGTTTCGGCCTCGGATTGCGCTCGAAGCGCTATGCCATGCTGGTCGACGACGGCGTCGTCAAAGTCTTGAACGTCGAGGACAGTCCGCCGGTTGCTGAAAAATCGAGCGCGGCGAACCTCTGCTCGATGATCGATCGCTCGCTCTAGATCTTCGTGGAGGCGTCAGGCCGAGGCGCCAGCTTGAATGGAGCCATGGCCTGACGCGCCAACTCGTCGGCGCGTTCGTTCTCCGGATGTCCGGCATGGCCTTTCAACCAGTGCCACTCGACGTCGTGCTTGTTGCGTAGCGCGTCGAGCGCTTGCCAGAGTTCTACGTTCTTGACGGGTTTCTTGTCCGCCGTCCGCCAGCCGTTCTTTTTCCAGCCGTGGACCCAGCCCGTGATGCCGTTCTTGACGTAGGCGCTGTCGGTATAGAGCGCGACCTCGCTGCGCTTCTTCAAGGCTTCGAGCGCTGAGATCGCTGCCAGCAGCTCCATGCGGTTGTTGGTCGTCAGAACCTCGCCGCCACTGATTTCCTTGCGATGCTTTCCTGAAATGAGCACGGCGCCCCAGCCGCCGGGGCCTGGATTCCCCGAGCACGCGCCGTCGCTATAAATCAGAATCTTGGGCGCCTCAGCGGTCATCGGGCGAGCTCGAAGCCATAGTCCTCGATAGAACGGACGGTCTGGTGAAAGCGCAGCCTGCGCACATAATCGATCGGGTCCTTGCGGGCGACGAGCGCATCCTTCGGCGTGTTCAACCAGTCGTAACTACGGGTCAGCAGGAACCGCATCGCAGCCCCCCGCGCGAGAGTGGGAAACGCCTTTCGCTCGGCGTCCGTCAACGGCCTGACGCTGTTGTAACCTTCGAGCAGCGCCCGGCCCTTGCCGGCGTTGAACTCGCAATCCGGCTCGAAGCACCATGCGTTGATCGACACGGCAATGTCGTAGGCGAGCGCGTCATCGCAGGCGAAATAGAAGTCGATCAGCCCTGAAAGCTTGTCGTCGATGAAGAAGACGTTGTCGGGAAACAGGTCGGCGTGGATCACGCCTTGCGGCAGATCGGCAGGCCAGGATTTTTCGAGGAACGAGAGTTCATCCGCAATGAGCGTTTTGAGCTCTGGCAGAATTTCCGCAGCGCGCGGCGAGAACTTCTCGAACAGCGGCCGCCATCCTGAAAGTCCGAGCGCGTTAGCGCGATGCAGCGCGAAGCCAGCGCCCGCGATGTGCATGCGCGCGAGCGCTTTCCCAAGCTCCAGGCAGTGTTCGGCTTTCGGATGCGTCGGCCACATGCCTTCGAGGAACGTCACGAGAGCGGCGTGCCGTCCGGCAAGCTCGTTCAGAACGCGGCCCTCGGAGTCGCGCACTGGTAGCGGACACGTCACGCCCCGCGCGGAGAGATGCTCCATCAGCCCGAGAAAGAAGGGCAGATCTTTCGGGTCGACGCGCTTCTCGTAAAGCGTGAGGATGAAGGCACCCTTCGTCGTATGCACGAGATAGTTGGTATTCTCGACGCCCTCGGCAATGCCCTTGCACGAAAGCAAGCTGCCCAGGTCGTAGGAACGAATGAAGCGCGCGAGCTCGTCGTCGCTGATTTCGGTATAGACCGCCATGTCTGTCCTTGACGCCGGATGGAGGTCTAATGCTGCTCGGCCGGGGCGCGTGGCGCCCTGACTTCCCGTGGCACGTTGAAGACGACGCGCTCTTCGAGCGTCGTGACGATTTCGATATCGAGGTCGTAGCGTTCGCGAATGGCTTCGATGACCTCTTCGACGATCACCTCTGGCGCCGACGCGCCGGCCGTGATGCCGATCGTGTGCGCGTGCTCAAGATCGCCCCACGGAATGTCCTTGGCGCGCTCGACCAGATACGAAAACTTGCAACCGGACTTTGCGGCGACCTCGACCAGCCGCAGCGAATTCGAGCTTTTCGGACCGCCGATGACCAGGAGCCCGTCGATTTTCGGCGCGATCACCTTGACCGCGTTCTGCCGGTTGGTCGTCGCGTAGCAGATGTCTTCCTTCACCGGCCCGCCGATCTCGGGAAAGCGCTCCTTGAGCACCGCGACGATCTCCGCCGTGTCGTCGAGCGACAGCGTGGTCTGCGTGACATAGGCCAGTTTCGATGCATCGCGCGGCGTAAAGGTCCGCGCGTCTTCCGCTGATTCGACGAGATGGATGGCTCCCGCAGGCAGCTGCCCCAGCGTCCCGACCACCTCCGGATGGCCGTTATGGCCAACAAGGATGATTTCGCGGCCCTGCTCGTGGTGCCGCGCCGCCTCCATGTGAACTTTCGATACCAGTGGACAAGTCGCGTCGACGACGAACATGTTCCGGTTTTTCGCCTTTTCCGGGATAGCCTTGGCCACTCCGTGTGCCGAAAAAATCACGGGCTGAGTCGTATCCGGGATCTCATCCAGCTCCTTCACAAAAACGGCGCCTTTAGCTCTCAGTGAATCAACAACATAGCGGTTGTGTACGATTTCGTGTCGGACGTAGACGGGGGCTCCGAATTTCGTCAAAGCCTGTTCCACGATCTGGATGGCGCGATCAACGCCGGCACAGAAGCCGCGGGGCGCAGCGAGCAGGATTTTGAGTGGTGGCTTCGGCACGATCACTTCAATTGGTTAAGGCCGGACATGAAAGAACGATGGTCTTTATACTCATCCGCCGCATCTGAAAATGCTGTTGGATGCAGGCTTGGCCGGATGGTACGGTCCTTTTTTGACAATACAAGGGGCCGCGCTTCGGAACCTCAGGGGGTATTGTTGCAGAACTCAAGTCCGCAGCATCTTTGGGACAGGGATGCGGGGTTAGCACGCAGCCGGATGACGCCCGTTTCCGTGGCGGCCCTGGTTGTGACCGGATTTTCGGCGCTCGCGCTTGGCGGCTGCGGGATGTCGTCGCTGACGTCGGGCCTCGGCGGCGGAATGTTCGGCAGCGGCTCTTCAGGTTCGCAGGTCTCGACCGTTTCCGAAGACCAGCTGCTCGATGCGGCCAAGTCATCGGACTCGAGCGCCACCGGCAGCACGAACATCGGCGAAATCGAAGCCGGCTGTCCGCGCCTCCGGATCGCGCCGCGCGACAACTACATCACCTTCTATGAGCAGGGCCACGTTGGCGACGCCATGTCGGTGACGCAGCGAGGCGAGATCACGAAGACGGCGCGCGAATGCCAGGTCGAGCCCGGCCGTGTCGTCGTCAAATACGGCTTTTCCGGTCGCGTGCTGCTTGGACCGAAGGGGCAGGCCGGTGCATTGACCTTGCCCGTCGCGGTCATCGTCAACAATTCGAAGCGTGACCGGGTCGCGGCCGATACGATGAAGATCGACGTCAACATCGGTGCTGATAAGCCGATCAGCTATTTCTCAGCCGTGCACACGATCAGCTTCGCCGTCCCCGAGGGATCGCGGCCGGGCGAATTCGAACTCGTCATTGGCTTCGACAGCCGAGCCTCGGGCTCTGGCTGAGATCGGCGTCCCAGCCAAGTCATCGGACAAATAAAAAAAAGCCAGGCAAAATGCCTGGCTTTTGTTTTTCTGTTGGATTGAGCAGCGCCGCTTAGTTCAGCTTGCCGCGAAGATCGCTGATCGACTGAGTAATCAGCGAATCGCCAACCGAACCGCCAGCGCGCGTCTTCAAAAGCTCATGCGCTGCGGAAATTGCCGTATCGACTGCGGTTGCGCGGACTTCACTCAGAGCCTGCGTCTCCGCACGTGCGATCTTTTCTTCGGCAATCTTCGACCGCCGTTCGAGGCTTTCGGCAAGCGACTTGCGGGCATCGACGGCCAAAGCCTCGGCCTCGCGTTTCGCCTGATCGATGATCGAGCGCGCTTCGTTTTCCGCCTCGCGTGCCTTCCGCTGATAGTCGGCGAGAAGGGCCTGAGCGTCTTCGCGAAGCTTGCGAGCTTCGTCGAGTTCCTTGCGGATTGCGTCCGCGCGGTCGTCGAGCATTTTGCCGATCAGCGCGGGCACGCGATAGTAGAGCACCAGCGCAATGAACGTCAGGAAGGCAAGCAGAACCCAGAAAAGTGGATTGTTCGGATCTAACATTGCTTATCCTTACTCGGCCGGTGCCGGCTGGAGCACTTTCTTCACGTCCTCGGGCGAGACGTCGTGCCCGATGAGCTTGGAAACCACCGCCCGCGCCGTCTCCGTCGCAACTTCGCCGATCGCCGACACGGCCTTCGACTTCGTCGTCGAAATACGCGCTTCGGCGTCCTGAAGCTTCACGGCGATCTGAGCATCGACCCGGTGCCGCTCAGCCTCGGTTTCCGCCGCGAGCTTTTCGCGGGTTTCCTTGGCAATGCCCGAGGCGTTGGAACGAGCATCCGCTAGCGCCTTTTCGTAGTTGGCGAGAGCAGCGTCAGTTTCGTCCTTCAGGCGTGCAGCGGACTCGAGATCGCGCTTGATACGGTCGCGGCGTTCTTCCAGAACGTCTCCGACGCGCGGCAGCGCGATCCTGCTCATGACGAACAGCAGGGCGACAAATGTCAGAACCAGCCAAAAGAGCTGACCCGTGAAGTGCTCGGGGTTGAGCTGCGGTAGCCCGCCCCCTTCGTGCTTCGCGGCTCCCTCGGCCGCCTCGGCGGCGGCCGCAAATAGCATGGTGGTGCCGGCAAACATCGTTAGCCTCCGGTTTGAGTGTGCCGTACCCAGTCTCAACCGTAGAGAATGATGAGTGCGATCAGCAGGCCGAACAGACCCGTTGCTTCAGCGAGAGCGAAGCCGATCAGAAGGTTCGTGAACTGTCCCGGAGCAGCCGACGGGTTACGCATAGCGCCCGACAGGTAGTTGCCGAAGATGTTGCCGATGCCGACACCAGCGCCGATCAAAGCGCTGCACGCGAGGCCCGCGCCGATCATCTTCGCTGCTTGAAGATCCATTTCAAAGTCTCCCTTTGCTGTAACTCTTGAGTTTGAAAGTCCGCACCGGATCAGGACGATCCGGTTAGTGATGCATGTTGATGGCGTCGTTCAGATAGATGCAGGTCAGAACGGTGAAGATCAGAGCCTGCAGGAACGCGACCAGAAGCTCGAGGCCCGTGAAAGCCACCATGAAGCCGGCCGGCGCGATCTTGCCCCACCACGGCAGCATGACCGCGAAGCCTGCGAACACTTCGAGCATGGTGTGGCCGGCCATCATGTTTGCGAACAGACGCACCGAGTGGCTGATGGGGCGGATGAAATACGAGATGAGCTCGATCGGCACGATCACGACCAGCAGCCAGAGCGGCACGCCGTGCGGGACGAAAAGCCGGAGATAGCCCGCGCCATGCTTCCAGAAACCGATGATCGTCGCCGTGATCCACACCATAGCGGCCAGCGCGAACGTGACGATGATGTGGCTGGTGACGGCGAAGGAGCCGGGCAACAGGCTCATGAAATTGAGGAAGAGAATGAAGATGAAAATCGAGAAAATCCAAGGGAAGTACTTCATTCCCTCTTCGCCGAGGCTCTCTTTGACGATGCCGGCGACGTATTCATATGTGATTTCTGCGAGCGACTGCACGCGAGACGGGATCAGCGAGCGCGAGCGCATCGCAAAGACCATGAATGCCGTGACCAAGAACAGCGCGATGATCATCATCAGCGACGAGTTCGTGAACGAGACATCGTGTCCGAACACATTGAGCGAGATGATCCGGTGGATCTCGAACTGCTCCATCGGACCGTGATGGGCAACTTCTCCAGCAACTTCGGCAGCCAAGTTCCTACCCCCTGCGTCTCATTCGTCGTCGTCTTTTACCGAAGGCGCTGCTCTTTGCAGCGGCTCATTTTTTGCCTGCGCCTGTTGGGCGGCGCGGACAACATTCAGAAGACCTGCAGCGAAGCCCATGATGACCAGAACGATCATCAACCAGGGCGCCGTGCCAAGATGCTGGTCGAGCGCCCAGCCGAGCGCGCCGCCGACAACAACACCGACGACCAACTCGGCGGCAAATTTGAAAGCAGCCCCGAAATCACCGGACTGGCTTCCGTTTTTGACCGACCGTTCGGCCTTCGCCCGCTGCGTTTTCAGCGCGTCGAGCTTGTGACCAAGTTCTTCGGACCGTTTGCGGATTGCTTCACGGTCTTCCGGGCTAATTTCGCCGTTGCCCGGAGACTGACCCTTGCCATCGCCTGACATGGTTCAAACCATCCAGAAATTGCGGAAAATCGGCCGCTACGGGAGATCGACGGCGCGGACCATAGATAGGGGGTATATGGGTGTCAAGAAAATGGGAATGCGCGATCGCCCCGGCAGGTACGGCGAAACGGCGCACTATCGGCTTATTCGCCTGAAAGTAGCAGGTCCGGCGTGCACTGAACACGCATAACATGCTTCGCGCGCTCATTAGATAAAATCTAAACGTCAGGCGGTTTGTGACTAGGGCCGCGGGGCCGTCTGGGAGCCGGTCGCAGGCTCGCTGGTCGACGGCTGTGGGCCGCTCGACGCATCCATCGGCTTCGAGGTCTTATTGAAGAAAACGATTACGAACCCAGCAAATATTGCGACGATCAATGCGGTCGAAATCAGCAGAACCCGAAAATTCATCGTCTTTCGGTTGGCCTGCCGCGCGTCAGTCGGTTCGATAACCTCGCCTTTCGTCGGCGAATATTTCGGCCTTTCCACGGGCGACCTCCATTCCTGTGAGATTGGAGAACGCCGGCCGGGAATAGCGGTTCCGCTTTACCGGTGCACAGCCGCCGGGATTAACCCGCTTCCCGGAAGCTCTGTGCCGTCTGAAGGTCGACAGAGACGAGCTGCGACACGCCCTTTTCGGCCATCGTGACGCCGAACAGCCGGTTCATGCGCGCCATCGTCATCGGGTGATGTGTGATCGCGAGGAATCGCGTCGCTGTCTCGCTCGCCATCTGCTCCATCAGCCGGCAGAAGCGATCGACGTTGGCATCGTCGAGCGGCGCATCGACCTCGTCCAGGACGCAGATCGGCGACGGGTTGGTGAGGAACACCGCGAAGATGAGCGATAGCGCCGTCAGCGTCTGCTCGCCGCCCGAAAGCAACGACAGCGTCGCGGGCTTCTTTCCTGGCGGCTTGGCGATGATCTCGAGACCGCCCTCCAACGGATCTTCCGGACTCTCGATCATCTCGAGACGCGCTTCGCCGCCGCCGAACAAATGCGTGAACAGCCGCTCGAAGTGCGCATTGACGGTCGCGAAGGCTTCGTCGAGGCGCGCCTTGCCTTCCTTGTTCAACTGCTGGATGGCGCCGCGCAGCTTTTGAATTCCCTGCTCAAGATCGTTCTTCTCCGCGCCAAGACCTTCGAGCTGTTTCGAGACCTCCGCGAGATCATCATCCGCTTGCAGATTGACGCCGCCGAGCCGTTCGCGATCGGCCTTCAGCCGCGTCAGCTGCTTTTCGACTTCCGCAAGCGGAGGAATGGTCGAAAATTCGGAAACCGCCGCAATTGCGAGACAATCCTCCGGTGCAACTTCGAACGTCTCGCGAATGTGCCGGGCCGCCTCCTGCCGACGCAGACGCCCATTTTCGAGCCGTGTTTCAATTCGGGCATTGGCTTCTCGTGCGCTTGAGACTTCCGTCTGCGCCGCTCGCAAACCTTCCGTCGCCGCGCGCAACGAGGCTTCGACCGTCGCAAGCGCGTCGGCTGCGGATTTGCGATCTTCGTCAGCACGCGAAAGCGCCGACAGCAGCGTCTCGCGCTGAGCCGCGATGCGCGCGGGCAGATCGGCGTTGGCTGCGATCTCGCCCCGCGTTTCGGTGAGCCGTGCTTCCAGCGCCTGCACCTGCTGTTCGGCGCTCTCGTGCCGGCCTTTCCAGCGCGCGATGTCGGCGTTGGCGTGACGAATGCGTTCCGCTCGGATTTGACGATCCCGCTCGATGCTTCCGACACGCACGCGCGCTTCGGCGACCTCGCGCCGCGCCTGCTCGGCTTCGGTCTGCGCGGTCTTGAGCAGCGGTTCGAGATCTTCGCCAGCGCTCATCGTGACGATGTGCGCCTCGATCTCGACGTGCCGCGCCTGCGCGTTCGTCAGGTCTTCGTCAGCACGCGCACGCTGTGCCGTGACAGCCGCAAGCCGCGTCTCGCTTTCGCGCTGAAGCTTTTCGAGCGACGTCAATTTTTGCCGGACTTGTGCGAGTTCGTTTTGCTTGTCGCGCCACAACTGCCGCAAGCGCCGCTCGTCCGCTTCGGCTTTTTGCGCGGCGTCGGCTGCAGCGCGCTCCGCTTCGATTGTATCCTTGGCCTCGTTCAGCACGGCCTGAGCCTTGCGATCGAGTTCGAGCAGCCGGTTCTTGTGCGCGAGCCGCTGCGCGGCGGGCGTCACGCCACCCGCCGCCGCGACGAAGCCATCCCAACGCCAGAGATCGCCTTCGAGCGAAACGAGACGCTGGCCGGGCTTCAAGTGTGGCTGCAGCAGCGGTCCAGCGGACCTGTGCACCACGCCGATCTGACGTAGGCGGCGCGTCAGCTCCTGCGGCGCCTGGACGTGCATCACCATCGGCTCGGCTTCGGCAGGCAGGGCGTGCTCTTCGGCCGGAACGTCGAGATGCCGCCAGTGCACGCTGGCTTCCGTCGCCAGCGGCGCTTCGAGATCGTCTCCGAGCGCCGCACCGAGCGCAGTCTCATATCCGGGCGAAACGCGAATCTGATCGACGGCGGGCGGATAGGCGCCTTCGTCGGCAACAGCCAGAAGCTTGGCGATCGTCTCGCGCTCGGTCGAAAACGCATTCGCCGCGAGACGGACGCGCTGGGCTTCATCGCGTCGCGACCTGGCCTCGGCCTGCGTCGTCTTCACGGCCTCTTCCGCGGCGACCGTCTGCGCCTCGATGTCGGTAATTTCCTGCGACAGCGAATGGCCGCGCTCGGAAACCTCATCGAGCTGCTGCCGGTCCGGCGCGTTGGCTGTGATGTCGGCGATCTGCGTATCGAATGACGCCACCTGCCGCGTGATTTTTGTGACGAGATCCTTGCGCTCTTGCAGCGCTTCCTCGAGGCTTCTGAGACGCGCTCTCGCTTCGGCCGCGCGATGGGTGATGTCGGCGAAATGCGCGTCCGTTTCGACGCGCCGCGCCTCCGCCTTTTCGAGATTGCTTCGCTCGCTTGCTTCCTCGTCCACCGCCTTGGCGTCCGCTTCGGAAATGGCCGTCAGATCGGCATCGAGATGAACGAGCGTTTCCTTGGCTTCGCGGATGAACCCGGATTCGCGCGTGAGATCGGCTTCGAGCTGCTTCAAGCGCGCATCGAGTTCGCGAGCCCGATCGGCCGCACGCTGCGCCTCGCGCTCCAGGTTTTCCTGCTCGATTTTGAATCGCGCCAGCGCCGCAGCTTTTTCGGCTTCGGCTTCGCGAAGCGGAGGCAGCCCTTCCGCCAGACGAAGTTCCTCGTTGAAGGATTTCGCTTCCGCTTCCGTCGCGGCTCCGAGACGCGCCATTGCGTGCGCGAGCTGCGCCTCGTCTTGGTCGACACTCGCCTGCGCATCCTGCCAGGTCAGATGCATCGCCAGCGCTTCCTGCTGGCGGATTTCGCCCGAGATTTCCTTATAACGGCGAGCCTGCCGCGCCTGCCGCTTCAACGAATCCGATTGCGATTGCAGCTGCCCGACGACATCGCTCAGGCGTTCGATATTCGCCTCAGCCGCCCTGAGTCTCAGTTCCGCTTCATGCCGGCGCGTATGCAGACCGGCGATGCCTGCTGCATCTTCAAGGATGCGCCGCCGATGCTCTGGCTTGGCGTTGACGAGTTCGCCGATCTGTCCTTGCCGCACGAGTGCGGGCGAGCGCGCGCCCGTCGCCGCGTCCTCGAACAGAACCTTGACGTCGCGCGCCCGGACTTCGCGGCCGTTGATCCGGTAAGCGGACCCCGCCTCGCGCTCGATGCGGCGCGTGATTTCAATCGTATCGTTGTCGTTGAATTCGGCGGGCGCCCGTCGCGCGCTGTTGTCGAGGAACATCGTGACTTCGGCGCTCTGACGCTCAGGGCGTCCTCCGGAGCCCGAAAAAATCACGTCGTCCATCGCTGCGGCGCGCATGGATTTATGTGACGACTCGCCCATCACCCAGCGAAGAGCTTCGAGCAGGTTCGACTTTCCGCATCCGTTCGGACCGACCACGCCGGTCAAGCCGGGCTCGATGACGAGCTCGGTCGGATCGACGAACGACTTGAATCCGAGAATTCGGAGACGCGTGATTTTCATTTCGCCGTGGTGTCCTCAATGCCGTCTCAGAGGGGCCAAGGACCGGTCGCGAGATCAGCGCTAAGGACTTGCCGCCGCCGTTGGCGTCCCACCGTGCTGCTCGGCTTGCTGGACGTAGTCGGCAATCTCCGCGATCGTCAGCTCTTTCTTGATGAGCTTGGTGCCGATGAAAAAGTTCGGCGTTCCAACGATGCCGAGCTTGCGCCCACGATCCTTTACCCACTTGAGGTTTTCGATCATGCCTTGATTCTGCAAGCAGGCGTCAAACTGCGGGCGAGTCATCCCCACCTGTCGTGCCACGGCATAAATCGCGTCGAGCCGCACTTCCTGGGACACCCAAGAAGACTGCTGCTCCATGAATTTCCCGAAGAGATCTAGGTACTTATCGGGCGGCGCACACCTGAGTGCGATCGTCGCGTTCCCGGACGTTTTCCCGATGGGGAACTCGCGCAGGATGTACCGGACCTTTCCCGTGTCGATGAAGCGCCGCTTGAAATCCGGATAGACGGTCAGGTGGAAGTTCCGGCAATGCGGGCAGGTGAGCGACGCGTATTCGACCATCGTTACCGGCGCATTGGCGTTGCCCCAGCTCATTTCCGGAAGCGGGCTCGGCGCCATCACGTCCGCGATCGTCGGGTTCGCGATGACCTCGCGGCCCGTGCGTGCGGGTTCATCGGCCGCGCCGAACGGCTTCGGAACGCCTTCCGGCTGCTCGGATGCGATCGACGGATAAGCAGCGCCTGCGTTTCCGTCGCTCGTTATGCTCGCCGTTTGCGGAAGCGTCGCGCCGCATCCACCGACCGCCGCCGCCATGGCAATGGCGGTGCAAAAGGCCAGAACGCGGATCAGCGGCATGAAGAAGTCCCGAGGTTACTTCGCCGCCAGCAGCGGCTCGATCACCTTATCGAAAGCTTCGAGCGTTGGCGTTTCCGGAAGCTTCTTGCCGTTGATAAAGAATGTAGGTGTGGCATTGACGCCAAACGTATCGCTGGCGCGCGTGCGCTGGGCCGTGATCTGATCCAGAAGCTTCTGGTCGGTCAGGCACTTGTCGAAGCTTTCCTGCGTAAACCCGGCCTGCTTGGCGATGTCGAAAAGCTTCGGCACCGGATTTCCCTGCGTGAAAGCCCACTCGGCTTGCTTGGCGTAGAACGTCTGGATCAGCGGGAACGTCTTATCGCCGCCTGCGCAGCGAGCGAGCATCGAGACGGCGGCCGCAAGGTTGTCGAGCGGGAACTCGCGATAGACGAAGCGGACTTTGCCGGTGTCGATGTATTTCTTTTTGAAGTTCTCGAAAACGTCGGTCTCGAAGTGCGCGCAGTGCGGGCAGGTCATCGACGCATACTCGACGACGGTGACTTTGGCGTCCGCCGGCCCGAGCGTGAGGTCAGCCAGATCCGACGGCTTCATCAGCTCGTCGACCGAGACTTCCGACGGGCCCTGTTTGCGCTGAGCATACGAAGGTCCGGACGCGGCGATCGCGAAACCGCTGACGGCGATGGTTGCCGCCATGCCAAGCCATGCTGCACGGCGCGACACGGAACGCCCCGAAAGAAGGTCATTGAATGCGCTCAAGGTCGTGACTCCTCTTCGGATTATGTCGCGCAGGACCGCACGTCCGGCGCTGGCACGTTTATCGCGCTCGAATAAGCCGAAAGCGCGCTGAATAGCAACTGAACGCTTATTTAATGAAGTTGCGGCGGCTCAGCGCGGTTGCGCGGCGGCCTTGACATTGTTCGCAAGCGACGCGAGCGCCCCGCTCAGGCCTTCTGTGATCGGCGACGTTGCGCCCTGATCCGGGACGGCTGGCGCATAGCGAACCGGCTCGGTCTTGACCGGTGTTTCCGCCTTTGGCGTCTGAACGATGCGCAGCTGCGCGATCGCGCGGTAGCCGAAGTAGCGGTTGATCCGGTCGATGATTTCCTGCGTCCGGTATGAAACCTCGAGCGCAAACGCGGGGTTGGAGGCGAGGATGAGCGTCGCCCCGGCCGTCTGTGCGTCATCGTCGGACGCAACCCGCCCCTTGGCGCCCCGCGGCCACTTGATGGCGTCGGGACGCGTCAGCCGCGCGAGATCGGCGCCGACGATCGTTTCCCACGACGTCATGATTTCGGCAGTGTGAAATCCGTATTTTTCGAATGCCGCCGCTACAACTTTCGGCACATATGCACCAACCGAGCGGGCGAAATAGCCCTTGGACACGCGCTTGTCGGCCGGCAGCGGCCGCGCAACGGCTGTGGGTTGTTTGCCGTTCATGGCAATCCGACGCTCGAGTTGGCTTGTGGTGTCGTACAGGACAACTACCATTGTCGACGCGATTCGAGAGTCCGGCGCAACCAGAGATCGGGAGACGCATGGGCGCTCCTCAGAAAACTCAGAAGCAGTTGCCTCTCCGGCCGGCAGGTCCGGACACCGTGGCGGCGTTGCTCCGCTGGTACGAGGCCGAGCGCCGCGATCTCCCGTGGCGTTACGGTCCGCGCAAGAAAGCCGATCCCTATCGCGTCTGGCTATCGGAGATCATGCTCCAGCAGACGACGGTCAAGGCCGTCATTCCGTATTTCCAGAAGTTCGTCGCGCGCTGGCCGAACGTCGCCGCGCTCGCAGCCGCTCAGCTTGAGGAAGTCCTGCAGCAGTGGGCAGGACTCGGCTATTATTCCCGCGCGCGCAATCTCAAAGCCTGCGCCGACGCCGTCGTCCGCGATCATGGCGGTGTATTTCCGCGCACCGAAGGCGAACTGCGTGAGCTGCCGGGCATCGGCCCCTACACGGCAGCGGCGATTGCGGCGATTGCCTTCGGCGAGAAGGCGACGCCGGTCGATGGTAATATTGAACGCGTCGTCTCGCGATTGTTTGCGGTCCAGCAGCCGCTTCCTGCGGCAAAGACGGAAATCCGCAATCTCGCCGCCACGCTGACGCCAGCCCGGCGGGCCGGAGACTTCGCGCAGGCGATGATGGATTTGGGCGCGGAAATCTGCACGCCGAAAAATCCGTCCTGCCTTGTGTGTCCCGTGCAGCCCGATTGCGCCGCGAGTGCGCGCGGAATTGCGGAGACCCTGCCGATCAAAGCCCAGAAGCTGGCACGTCCGTCGCGCTTCGGCATCGCGTTCCTGGTCCAGCGCGAGGACGGCGCGGTGCTACTCCGCCAGCGGCCCGAAGCGGGATTGCTCGGGGGCATGCTGGAAGTTCCCTCGACCCATTGGGGTGATGCGTCACCCTCGAAGCGCGAGGCTCTGCGCTCAGCGCCCGTGACGACATCGTGGATGGCGGTGCCGGGACCGGTCGTGCACGTGTTCACGCATTTCCGGCTCGAACTCGTCGTCTATCGCGCGATCGTGCCGGTCGATGCGAGCTTCACGCTTTGGGCCGAGCAGGATCGCTGCCGCTGGGTTCATCGTCGCGATCTGCACGCGCAGGCGCTCCCGAGCGTGATGAAAAAAGTCATCGCGCACGGGATGAACGCCGAGTGAGATCGGTTATTTGCCCATCGATGCCGAGCTTGAACCGCTGAGCCCGAGCTGCCGCTTGGCTTCGCCGCGCAGCACGTCGATCGGCCTCAGTTTCCCTTCCGCCTCGAAGTGCCAGTACGTCCAGCCGTTGCACGCGGCCTTGCCCTGCACCATCGCGCCGAGGCGATGGATCGACGCTTGCTGACCCGCGCACGCGAGCGTTCCGTCGGCGCGAACTTCAGCGCGAACTTCACGACGCGGTCCGAACAGTTTCTGTCCGGGTTCGAGAATGCCAAGCTCGAGAATTTGTCCGAACGGAATGCGCGGCTCGCTACGCTTCGAGGGAATCGCTTCAATCGCGTCGAGATCGAGCGGCCGGACTTTCGCGATGCGCTCATCGGCGGCGCGCGCATAGTCGGTATCGCGCTCGATGCCGATGAACTTGCGTCCGAGGCGCTTTGCAACCGCGCCCGTCGTGCCCGTTCCGAAGAAGGGATCGAGGACGGTGTCGCCCGGCTTCGTCGACGCGATCATAATGCGATGCAAAAGCGCTTCCGGTTTCTGCGTCGGATGCGCCTTGCGTCCGCCGTCGTCTTTCAGCCGCTCCGGCCCCGAGCAGATCGGGAACAGCCAGTCGGAGCGCATCTGCAGGTCGTCGTTCGACGCCTTGAGGCTTTCGTAATTGAACGTCACGCGCGATTTGCGATCGCGACCGGCCCAGATCATCGTCTCATGCGCGTTGGTGAAACGCTTGCCGCGGAAGTTCGGCATCGGGTTCACTTTGCGCCAGATGACGTCGTTCTGAATCCAGAAACCGAGATCCTGGATCGCGACGCCGAGGCGGAAGATATTGTGATAGGAACCGATGACCCAGATCGCGCCGTCGGGCTTCAGAACGCGGCGGCATTCTTTCAGCCACGCGCGGCAGAATGAATCGTATTCGGCGAAGTCCTGGAACTTATCCCAGGCATCGTCGACGCCGTCGACTTTCGTGTTGTTGGGCCGGAGCAGGTCGCCCGCGAGTTGCAGATTGTAAGGCGGGTCGGCAAAAACGAGATCGACACTTGCCGTGGCGATCTTCTTCAGTTCGTTGATGCAATCACCAACGAGAATCCGTCCGCTCTCGGAGCGGCCCTTGACGCGACGCGACACCATACACACTACCCGTAACGCTACGATCACTGAGGCGTCGCCGCGAGATATCCACAGGCGTGCCGACGATCTTTGTACATGATCGGTGGCGTCTGGGAATACGCATCAAGGTGCGAAGAAATTTATATTTTCGATTCCACCTGCAACCCGAATCCGAGCTGCGCACGCCGTCGCGAAACCTTTTCGTCGACGAGGCCCAACGCCAATTGCACCGGCCGGAACGACCGCCGGTGCAGCGCCGAGACGCCAAGTTTTGCAATAGCTGCTTGGTGTTCCGGCGTTCCGTAACCTTTATGCCGCTCGAAGCCGTAGCCCGGATACGCGCGCGCGAAATCCATCATCAAACGGTCGCGCGTAACCTTGGCGACGATCGATGCCGCCGCGATGGAGAGACATTTTGAATCACCCTTGACGATCGCGCGGACCGACATCGGGATGCGCGGAGTCTTGTCGCCATCGACGAGGACGAGCTTGGGCGTTTCACCGAGCTGGCTGACGGCCTCGGCCATCGCCCACAGCGTCGCGCCCAGAATGTTCTCGCGATCGATGCGATCGACGTCCGCGATGCCGACCCCGACGATCGCGACCTTCATGATGCGCCGGTAAAGGAACGCGCGCGAATCTTCGTCGAGCGTTTTGCTGTCGTCGATGTTCGCCGGGATCTTGTCGGGATCGAGGATGACTGCCGCCGCCACGACCGGGCCAGCCCACGGTCCGCGTCCGGCCTCGTCGACGCCTGCGATCGGACGCGACCCGAGCTGGTGCTCGGCGGCTTCGAGTTCGAACGTCGGCTTGATGCGCGAATCAGCAATCTTCATGCGCGAGAGTGATCATCGCGCAAGCACCCGTCAAAGCAGCTTCAGCTGTTTTCCCCTGTCTCCGGGCGCCTCGAACAGATCCGTTCGCATCGCGCCCCGTTCGCCGCCGAGCCCGAGCCGCTGCTTCGCGAGCCTGAAGCGCAATGCGATCTGCGTCGCATAGGGGCCCTTGCCGCGCTGGCGCATCCCGAACTCGGCCGTGTAATCGCGCCCGCCGTGCATGGATTGCAGAAGCGAGATCACCCGGTTCGCGCGCCCCGGAAATTCCTCCGCGAGCCATTCGCGAAACAGCGTCTTGATCTCCAGCGGCAGCCGAAGAAGCACGTAACCGGCATCCCGAGCGCCCGCCTCGCGTGCCGCTTCCAGGATCGGCTCGATCTCGTGATCGGTCAGTCCCGGAATGATCGGCGCAACCATCACGGTGACTGGAATTCCGGCTTGTGAGAGCTGCCGCACGGTTTCGAGCCGTCGGGCGGGGGTTGCGGCGCGTGGCTCCATCGCCCGTGCAACGTGCCGGTCGAGCGTGGTGATCGAGACGGCGACTTTCGCGAGGCCCTTCG
>ERZ778027.1971-NODE-1971-length-29378-cov-12.136719_pt1 | contig 29378 bp, 31 predicted proteins | sample MGYA00375757_ERZ778027 | MGnify/ENA primary metagenome ERZ778027 (study PRJEB29350, sample SAMN05389817) | bioreactor metagenome | isolation source: Ammonium sulfate bioreactor | place: South Africa: University of Cape Town | collected 2014-02-18 ...
TGTATTCTGTTCGCTTGTAAAAGATGTTGTTGTACGAGACAGACTCTCATTACTTGCAGTCAAATGTCGATATTGAACAACATTTTCCTCTTCTTCTTCGTCTTCTTCGTGTCGACGAAGTTTTGCAGAAGGACTCCTATAAACAAATCGAATCTATAGTAGTTCTAATGGAAGGAAAGATCATTACATACCAGAAGCGCCAATAAAGGCAGCAACAACAACATAACGTCAATGGTAAAGCAACAGAGCATATTCCCGCAATTAATCCCCAACTCATACCCTTTTCTAATGAATGAAAGAAATAAACATATTTTTCGAGAGAGATTCAATGAAGCTATTGTAAACTAACCTGTAGATGCAACTGTAGTCTTTAATCTAAACGAGAAAGAAATGTATAACTATCGGTCATATTCGTTATGACTTGATATAACTTTGATAGAACTTACTCTGTAGTGGTTGATATGGTACTTGTAGTTGAAGAAGAAGTTGACGATGACGTAGCAGTAGAGGTTGACGTCGATGATGTGCTTGTTATCGTAGTCGTCGTCGTTGTTGTGGTTGTGGTAGCAGTTGATGTTGTTGATGTTGTCGATGTCGTTGAGGATGTCGTTGTAGTTGAAGTTGTTGGCGGCTCCGGTTGAACATAAACTAAGAATTGAACTGGAACAGAACTCAATGGAGTTTCACTTGACGAATCAATGAAATCTTCAACCTATTATATCAAACGTAGAATAAAAGGGATTCTAATAGGAGCTCACTTGAATAGCAAATGCATACCACACGCCAACTCGAGTTGGTGTAAATGATATAGTACAGTTGGATAGAGTTGTACCATTGGGAACTGTATTAGGATAACATATACCTCCACATTCATCGATGGCTTGTCGTACAGGATAAGTTGACGTTGATTTCGGTGTTCCTACTGTTTCAGTTGTTGTTATATCAGCGGTCGTTGTAGCAGTAGAAGTAGTTGTTTGTGAACAAACAGCTTGCTTACATTCAGATCCACTGCAATATGCTGTCTCACAACTTGGGCATGTGCACCGACAATCACGCACACATTCAGTATCACATCCATCTTCTGTGCATTCTTGCTCAATTGGAGCACGTACATTTCGTTCACGATTTAACAGCTTTATGAAACTGTTTGCTTCGCGTTTCTGCTCTTCATAATTCGCTTGTCGTCGCCGACGATATCCAGATATGTAAACTGACCATCGACAACGAACATCATCACCAGCATTAACATCAGACACTGGTATTGTAATTTCAGTAGGCCTATTAACAATAGCATATTGAGGAGATACAATTGTTGCAACTGGCGGTGTATTGATAATACCATCTGAACGTTTTCGAAGATCAATATTTGTTACTATCGACCATTCTAGGTTAGCTTTTGCCGGATAACCCAAGGGAGACCAAGCAGTTCCAACGTTTGCTATATAGAAATGAGCGTCTGTTGGAAGTGTAACATTCACGGATCGTTGACTGATCATCAAACCTGTAGATGCATCAGTTGAAATGCAATCAGTAAGTTTACTGACTGGATTTGCTGAGTAATTACCAGATGTGGCACAATCGACAACACAAATCAACTTATCACTTCCAGTACCAAAGCCACTGGATGCAGAGACATTAGATAAACATTTGATATATGGATAAGTCCAATAATAAGTTTGTGTAATGGTAATAGTGATTAAATTGGAAGTATCATTGGGATTGACTGGTTCCCAACGAATAGTTCCACCATTGAAATGTTTCGCATCAATAAGTACAGAGAAAATCAAAGCCAAAGCAAAACAAACGGTAGGATTTGCGTTCAGTAAAAACATTAGTGAATAATGAAATTATTGATGCAGGTTATAAATATCTGTTATCGACCTCAACAGTTGAAATAGATTCAAAATATATACGCTGTTCTCCGCTACTATTTTTTGAATCTGTGAGATTACATATAGTCACACATGTAAATTTCATTATTTTAGGAAGCATCGAATTATATAAAAAAGAGAAAAAAAAATGAGATTTCGACATTGTTGACCCACTTCGAAAATTACATGCATAATTTAGTATGTTGTAAACAAGAAGAATATTCCCTAAAAATTATGTTGATTTTTGCACTTAGAATATAATAGAGAAAGGACACTCTCACTCTTAAGATTCATACATTCTTGAGAGTGTTCAAAAAGGCACAATAGATTACAATAATATTCGGCTTATTAGAATTAGTTTATGATGCCAATCCCATCATAAGATCATAGTCTACATTTGAATTAAATACAAGACGAAAAAAAATGGTGATATTATTTATTCGAACGAATTTTTATGTGAAAAAATATGCCTTGAAAATTAATTTGACTTCTATGGATTTCTCTTTGTTGAAATCTGCATGATTGTTTCTTCAGAGCCAGGTAACAATGTTTTCATAAATAACACAAAGAACAAAAAATGCAAATGAAGTTGTTTTGTCTAAAAATAACATATATTAAAGTTCTTCGAAAGAATCAATTCACATAATCTCTCTCAATAGACAAGAACAGTTAGTTGCAATAAAAGTTTACTAGAACACGGATAGAAATCGATTTTATTGGCAAAAAAGGTTTAAATAATAAATTATTTTCTACCATTAGTTTATTCAACTCGATCGAACACACTCATCTACATCGATCGACGGTATCGACGCACCAGTTGTTGTATTTGTATATCGTCGTGAGAAAATATCACCCGTTTCAAGTGAATTATTTCGATTATATGGTTGTACACTATTTGATCGTCTTCCATTTGTATTTTTGTACATTTTAACCAATATACTCCCGTTATTATCCATATATGACCCATCGATATTCATATTATTCTCTTTCGATACTATTTTAAACACTTCATAGCTCTTCTTTGGCACTTCGATCAATGTATTCTGTTCGCTTGTAAAAGATGTTGTTGTACGAGACAGACTCTCATTACTTGCAGTCAAATGTCGATATTGAACAACATTTTCCTCTTCTTCTTCGTCTTCTTCGTGTCGACGAAGTTTTGCAGAAGGACTCCTAGAAAAAAATCGAATCTATAGTAATTCTAATGGAAGCAAACGTCATTACATACCAGGCGCGCCAATAAAGGCAGCAACAACAACATAACGTCAATGGTAAAACAGTAGAGCATATTCCAGCAATTAATCCCCAACTCGTATCTTTTTTCACTGAAACTATTGTAAACGACCTTGTTGATGCAATTGTTGTCGTGAACTCTGTTGTTATTGCTGCATTATTAGCTGTTAATGTTGAGGCCGAAGTAGTAGACGCTGTAGTAATTGATGTTGTTGTTGCTGTGGTAGCAGTTGATGTTGTTGATGTTGTCGATGTCGTTGAGGATGTCGTTGTAGTTGAAGTTGTTGGCGGCTCCGGTTGAACATAAACTAAGAATTGAACTGGAACAGAACTCAATGGAGTTTCACTTGACGAATCAATGAAATCTTCAACCTATTATATCAAACGTAGAATAAAAAGGGATTCTAATAGGAGCTCACTTGAATAGCAAATGCATACCACACGCCGACTCGAGTTGGTGTAAATGATATAGTACAGTTGGATAGAGTTGTATCATTAGGAGCTGCATTAAGATAGCATATACCTCCACATTCATTGATGGCTTGTCGTACAGGATAACTGGATGTAGATTTCGGTGTTCCTACTGTTTCAGTTGTAGTTATATCAGTGGTCGTTGTAGTAGTAGAAGTAGTTGTTTGTGAACAAACAGCTTGCTTACATTCAGATCCACTGCAATATGCTGTCTCACAACTTGGGCATGTGCACCGACATTTCTTCACACATTGAGTATCACATCCATCATCGATACATCTTTGCTCAATTTGAGCACGTACATTTCGTTCACGATTTAACAGTTTTATGGAACTGTTTGCTTCGTGTTTCTGCTCCTCATGATCTTCGTGTCTTCGCCGGCGATATCCCGGTACGTATACTGACCATCGACAACGAACATCATCACCGGCATTAGTGTCTGAAACCGGTATTGTAATTTCGGTAGGTCTATTAACAACCGCATATTGAGGAGACACTACTGTTGCAACTGGTGATGTATTGATAGTACCATCTGGACGTTTTCGAAGATCAATATTCGTTACTATCGACCATTCTAGATTATTTTTTGCCGGATAACCCAAGGGAGACCAAGCAGTTCCAACGTTTGCTATATAGAAATGAGCGTCTGTTGGAAGTGTAACATTCACGGATCGTTGACTGATCATCAAACCTGTAGATGCATCAGTTGAAATGCAATCAGTAAGTTTACTGACTGGATTTGCTGAGTAATTACCAGATGTGGCACAATCGACAACACAAATCAACTTATCACTTCCAGTACCAAAGCCACTGGATGCAGAGACATTAGATAAACATTTGATATATGGATAAGTCCAATAATAAGTTTGTGTAATGGTAATAGTGATTAAATTGGAAGTATCGTTAGGATTCACTGGTTCCCAATGAATGGTTCCACCATTGAAATGTTTCGCATCGATAAGTACAGAGAAAACCAAAGCCCAAGTAAAATAAGTGACCTGGTTTTTGTTGTGCATAAATGTTCTTGAAAATTGAAGTGAATTATATGAGTTACGTAGTACGAATGAAAGCTATAGATGCCGAAGCAAATTGGATTTATATTTTATTTGTATACATAGCGTCGATATGTATGTCATTTAATCAAATTATTTATTCAGAATAAATTAGAAAAAATACTTTGAGTTCGAAATTTCTGATGGACTTCTATAAGTAGACAACAAGGTTTATTTGGGAGTATCGTATGCAAATATATTAAAGAAAAGCATCTATAAGTCTTATGAATTTCTCTTTGTTTCTCTTCTACTGTAATAAGGATTTCATTAGTATGGTATCGTCTATTTTTCTTCTCTTGTATTTTTGCCTAAAGATTTATTCCATGTTATTTACAGAATCAGTACACCAGTTATTAAGAGAAGGAGACGAAAAAATGCTTAAATTAAATTTATCATTCATTAAAGAACTATCATCTAGTTGCTCCTCTGCAATTGAACAATCTGCCGCTGTTGTCGGTGCACTAGCTGTATTGTTCAATTCCAATGAATTATTTCGATTATATGGTTGCACACTATTTGATCGTCTTCCATTTGTATTTTTGTACATTTTAACCAATATACTCTGTTCACTTTCCGTAGCAGAAACGGTCACATTTAGATTATTCTCCTGTGAAACTATCTTGACCACTTCATAGCTCTTCTTTGGCACTTCAATCAATGCAGACTGATTCGTCCAGGATGTTGTTTTTGTGCGAGACATACTCTCATTACTTGCAGTCAAATGTCGATATTGAACAACATTTTCCTCTTCTGCTTCTTCTTCATGTCTACGAAGTTTTGCAGAAGGACTCCTATAAACAAATCGAGTCTACAGTAATTCGAATACAGGAAGTCGTTAATACTTACCAAAAGCGCCAATAAAGGCAGCAACAACAACATAACGTCAATGGTAAAGCAACTGAACATATTCCCGCAATTAATCCCCAACTGGTACCTCTTTCTAATGAAACAAATAAAAATAATTTTCGAGAGAAGTTCGATGAAGCTATTGCGAACTAACCTGTTGATATAATTGTTGTCTTTGATCTAAAAGAGAAAGAAATGTAGAAATATCGGTCATATTCGTTATGACTTGATATAACTTTGATAGAACTTACTCTGTGGTAGTTGTTGTGGTAGTACTAGTGGTCGAAGTCGTTGCTGAGGTTGTGGTAGTCGAAGTTGTTATTGAAGTTGATGAAGAAGTGGAGGATGATGTGGCAGTTGATGTGGTAGTTGCAGTTGAAGAAGAAGTCGACGATGATGTAGTAGTAGAGGTTGCAGTTGTAGTGGACGACGTCGTTGATGTACTTGTTATTGAAGTCGTAGTTGTTGTTGCGGTTGTGGTAGCAGTTGATGTCGTCGATGTTGTCGAGGTAGTAGTTGTTGGGCAAAGATCAGTTGATGTTGTTACAAAAAACACTTTGCAGTACATTTCTGACCCTACATAGTCACTAGGATTTTACAAGAAATCAGTAGAATCAATTCATCACAAATAAAATGAACTTACCTAGTATAAGCAGTGACGCAAACATCTTGAAATCCAAGTTGATTCAGTTGTGGTGTCCATGAGAATGTTTTGTGGTAAATTGATGAATTTGTTGATGATCTTGTCAAATTATATGATTGTATACCAGTATTGCCACTTGTTATTATCACATCTGTGATGTTGCTCATAGTATAATTACATTGGTGATATATCTTGAAAGTAAAAGTGATCAAAACATCAGCTGTCACTTCTGGACACCCATCGTATGGTAATACTGTTGGCGTAAACGAACAAGCGGGTTGTGGTAAAACATATACTAAAAATTGAACTGGAACAGAACTCAATGGAGTTTCACTTGACGAATTAATGAAATCTTCAACCTATTATATCAAATTAGAGTGAAAAATTATTCCAATAAGAACTTACTTGAATAGCAAATGCGTACCACACGCCAACTCGAGTTGGTGTAAATGATATAGTACAGTCGGATAGATTTGTACCATTGGGAACTGTATTAGGATAACATATACCTCCACATTCATCTATTGCTTGTCGTACAGGATAACTGGATGTAGATTTCGGTGTTCCTGCTATTTCAGTTGTAGTTATGTCAGTGGCCGTCGTTGTTACAGAAGTTACACTGGTCGTAGTTGTGCGAGTGGTGGTGGTAGTTGAGCGAGTGGTGGTGGTAGTTGAGCGAGTGGTAGTGGTAGTTGTGCCAGTGGTAGTAGTTATGGCCGCAGTCGTTACAGGATCTCGTTTATGTTTCCGCAACTGTTTGTTAATGCTTGGAATTTGTCTTCGACGACGATATCCAGATGTGTATGCCGACCATCGACAACGAACATCATCACCAACATTCGCATCAGACACTGGTATTCTAATGTTTGTAGTTCTATTCACAATCGAATATTGAGGAGACACAACGGTTGCAACTGGCGGTGTATTGATAATACCATCTGGACGTTTTCGAAGATCAATATTCGTTACTATCGACCATTCTAGATTATTTTTGCCGGATAACCCAAGGGAGACCAAGCAGTTCCAACGTTTGCTACATAGAAATGAGCGTCTTTTGTAAGTGTAACATTCACTGATCGTTGACTAGTTATTAAATTCAAAGATGGGGCCGATAATATGCAGTCAGTTAAACTACTGATAGGATTTGCTGAATAATTACCAGATGTGTCACAATCGACAACACAAATCAACTTATCACTTACAGTACCAAAGCCACTGGATGCAGGCACGGGTGTTAAACATTTGACTACTGGAAATGTCCAATAATAAGTTTGTGTAATGGTAATAGTGGTTAAATTGGAAGTATCATTAGGATTGATTGGTTCCCATCGAATAGTTCCACCATTGAAATGTCTCGCATCTATAGCTGCACAGAGAAGCAACGTTAAAACAAAACAAGTAACTATGTTCTTTGTTCGTAGAAACATTATGAAGAGTAGTAAATAATCTACTTTTTGTGATGAATTTATATAAGGTGTCGTATGTGCTATTCATAGTTTTTTAATAAATTTAAAAAGAAAAAAAACTAATCAATGAGCCCTAGATTATATTTATATCGAATAAATTCGTATGGAAATAGGCATCTACAAGCCTCGATTGCATTGGATGATTAGTTTTACTTTTACATATTTGTGTTTTTTCGTATCTGTATGAATAGTAAATAGTATTTTGTATTCAAAGAGAAAACTTATGACTGTTTGTTCGATGAAGAAAAAAAATTCAGTTTCTTCTGTCATAACCAATAAGATAGAGTTGAGACCAATTATTCATATCATATCGATTTGTTCCATTTGTCGATATTGATCTTAATTGTAAATCGGAAGGAGAAAAAGAAGAAGAATAATTAAGATTAAACGGTGACGTAAATGTTGTTGTCATAGTAGGTATTCGTTGATGATCATGAATATATTTGTCAATAGTACTGCTTGGAAGCGATTGCATCCATGCATCGTTTCTATTCACATTCGATGATTGTAAACTATTGACACGATTGACTTTAGCATTTGTATTATTGTACATGCTAACTAGTAAGCTTGTTTCACTATCCGCTGTTGAAGAAATTGTATTTGTACTGTTTTGTCTAGATTGAGTATCATAGATTTCAAAACTTCTGGTTGGAACTTCTATTGATTCTTGGTTAGTTTGATTGGATTTTCTAATATAAAATCGAAGTTTTATTAAATTAAATGCAATGATACTAACTACTTACGATATCATTCGATGAAGACAACAGATACTGCATAATGTTAATGGTAAAGCTGATGCAACTATGCCAGCAATCAAACCCCAACTGGAGCCTTCCTCATCGGAAGTAGCTATCGGAGACGTTACACTAACTTCTAACGTTGTGGTTGTTGTTGTGGTTGTTGTTGTTGAACACAAATCAGCATATGAAACAACCATAAATGAATAACAATACTCAACTGATTGTACATATTCACTAGAACAAATAGCTCATCTTGTACGACTAACCATGTGCGAAATAAACAAATATAATTACTTTGTATAAGCAGTCATGCATAGTTCTTGAGTGCCTAATTGATTTTCTTGAGGTGTCCAAGTAAGTGTTTCATAGTATAATGATGCATTCGTTGATGATTTTTGTAATGTGCTAATATTCATACCGCTTGTACGGTATGTAATAAGGACATCTGTGATGTTAATAGTATTGGGATTACATAAGTTTAATAGAAATAGATCTACAGTTATTGGAGTATTCATTTGGACTTGTAGACAACCTTCAAGAGGAAGAAAAACAGGTTTTGTTGGACATGTTGGTGTAGATATAACTGATATTAAAAATTGAACTGTTGTTGAACTCATTGGTGAAGTACTAGTTGTATTAATGAAATCTTCAATCTAAAAATGAAAACATCATTATTCTTCATCTGCTCAAGAAAGTTGAGCCAAGTCAAATATTGTACCTGCATAGCAGCCGCATACCAAACGCCTACAGTAAAGCCTTGAAAGAACAGTGTACAATTGGAAAGAGTTGTCCCACTAGGCATGCTAGCAGGAAAACATACTCCACCACATTCATCAACTGGTACAGCGATTGGTTTTTGTGACCAACGACATCGAACATCGTCACCTTCATTTACATCTTCTATAGCAATTGGAATTTGAACGGGAGTATTGACAATGACGAACTGTGGTGATGCAACTCTTGCAGTCGGCGGGGTATTGATATGACCGTTGGAGTGTCTTTGCAAATTGATTAAGACTGGAATCGACCAACTAAGAGCAGTGGACAATGGATAATTTAAAGTTCGCCATGCACTGCTTTGAAAAGCCAAATAGAAATATGCACCGTCAGTAAGTGTAAGATTGACTGCTCGTTCACTCATTATCATTCCTAGCGGTTGACTTATTGATACACAATCAGTGATATAATTGATTTGATTCGAAGAACTATAACCACCATCGGTTGAACAATTAGCAATACAATTTAGATTGTAGGACGAATAGCTCGAAGGAGCAGTCGAAAGTGGTACGTAACTATTACAACTCACTGTTGGATAGACCCACCAATATGATTGTATAACTGTGATTGTAATAGAACTCGAATTGTCATAAGGATTAACGGGTATCCATCGAATAGAACCACCATTAAAATGTGCAGCATCAATATTGAAGAAAAAACGGGAAAATAGGAATAAATAAGAGATCACTGTATAGTTCATTTTATTCGTAGCAGTGCGAATTGCACGTTTTATCTGTTGTTTTATACTGTTTTTTTTTCTTGCATAATTAAAGAAAAAATAATTAAAAAAGAGCTTCGCAAATATTCTTATTATATTTGAATTATACAATCTTAAATACACTTGAAATATATTGAAAAGAAAGCAATAATTTAATCCATTGTTAATCATTGTTGTTGTATATAAAATTAAAAAAATGCACTAAAGATTTAATTTTGTCCTCAGATTTCATGAAATTGATCTTTAACCTGATTGTAAGGACAAACTTCCTCTATTCGTATTATTATACATCGAAACCAATATGCTCCCGCCATTCATTACGGTTAAATAATTGTTTGGATCAATATTTTGTAGTGTTTCATTGTAGAATTTTTGACTTCCTGTGGATATTCGTGAATTTAATTCGTTTCCTTCATTTCTTAGTAAATTTTGATAGCGCATTTTAGTTTCCTCCAAGTCTCGACGACGTCTTGCAGCAGGACTCCTATTATTAAAAAAAAGAGACAAGGTCATATTATGAAATATTTCATTTCATAAAAATAATACCAGAGCATTCGATATAGACAACAACATGCACACAGTGATAATGGCATAGCTATTGATGCGATACCAAAAATCAATCCCCAACCTGAGCCATTTGAAGTATTGACTGTTGTAGTTGTAGCAGTACTTGTTGATGTCGTTGTTGATGTTGATGTGGTTGTTGTTGATGTAGTTGATGTTGTTGTTGTTGGACATACGTCTAATGTTGTAATCACATCGAACGTGATACAATATTCATTAGATTGAATGAAATTGCTTGAATTAAAACAAAATGAAAGATATTTCAATTCTAAGATAATTAATTACTTGGTATAAGCAACTGTACATAATTGTTGAGGACCAATTTGATTTGCTTGCGGTGTCCATGTTAATGTTTCATAATAGACTGATGCGTTATTCGGCGACTGTCTTAAATTCTGTAATTCCATGCCGTCAGTGATATACGTTGGAAAAATATCAATAATAGTAGTATTAGAATTACACATGTTTAATACTGTGATATTGAAACTACTTAAAACTCCAACCGTAACTTCTAAACAACTATGTAATGGTATAATAATGGGTGATTCCGAACAAGTTGCAATAGGTGTAACATAAATTAAAAATTGAACTGGTACTGAACTCATTGGTGTTGTACTTGTTGTATCAAAAAAATCTTCTACCTACAATAAATATTAGAATCATATACTGGCACCAATCTATCTCTCACTTGAATAGCAGCAGCATACCATGTGTCAATGATGCCACCACGAAAATACAATATACAGTTCGATAGATAAGTGCCATTAGGCATACTTGATGGATAACACACGTCAGCACATTCATCATATGCTGGCGAAATAGATACGATCGACCATCGACAACGTATGTCATCTCCACTGTTCACATCCCAAGCATTTATTGATATGCTTGTTGTTTTATTGAATGTAGCATATTGAGGAGAAAAAACATTCGCTACAGGTGGAGTATTAATAAAACCATCTGGACGCTTTCGAATGTCTATGAACGACACTAATGACCAAGCCAGACTATTTTCTATAGGTCTATTTAATCCAATCCAACCAAGACCTTTATGTACTAGATAAAAGTGTGTATTCGATGATGAAATTGTAATATTTTTTGTCCGTTTGCTCGTCATGATATCTAGTGGTGCACTAACAGTTTTACAATCTGTTAGAATATCAATTTTTTTACTCGAATAACCACCGTCAGTCGCACATTCCGCAGTACACTCTAAGTACGTATTTTGACCTGTTCGACCCGGCGTTGTAATTGGCACATCATTTGCGCAGGTCATTTGGGAATATTTCCAAAAATAAGATTGTACGATTGTAATAGTGATTTCACTCGAATTCGAGTAAGGATCGACAGGAAACCAAGTGTAACTTCCACCGTTAAAATGAAGTGCGTCAATGACCATGACGAAAGTAAGTATCAATAAGCAAGTGCGCATTTTTTGCTGTCTGATTGTCAAAATAGAAAATGAAAATAATTCTATTTCAGTAAATTTATATGCTTATTTTTCGTATACAATGGTAAACAAACTACATAGGTTTCATTGGTTTGGATTATGTTAAGGCTATGAATTTGTATGAATATTAATAAAAAAATAAAGCAAATTTTTTCTCTTTCATCAAGTTTTTTTTATCAATGTACACGAGGTAGACCAGTAGTATGTTCAGTACCGAAGAGATAAATACGAGCCCAATCATCAAAATCAATATCAATCGTACTGATTTGTCGAGATGGTTCATTCTTGATCGTTGTTTCCAATGGTAGTGATGTTGTGGTATTTGTATTTTCGGTATTACGTACTAACATAGACACTGTTCTTGTTTTCGATTGTTCGCATGTACGACGATCAATAATAAAACTTCGAGCTTTCGTTGTCAATTGTTTTGATTCGTTAACTGGTGGACATATCGATTTCAAATCATCTGTTTCGAGAACTTGTTCTGCTGTTTGTGTTGAAGTTGTTCGATTTGGTGATGATTTTATTGACATTGAACCTTGACAACAACATTTCGACTGTATTTCAATTTGTTCTTTGTCTCGACGGCGCTGTCTTGCAGCAGGGCTCCTTATATAACAAAAAATTAATTTAATTATGATCTCAAAAGAATGAACTGTTTTACCAGCATAAAAAGTAAAGACAACACCAACAAAAACAACAGAGAAGCAAAATAACGCCTGCTGCAATTTGACCTCCAATCAAACCCCAATTTAATGAATCCGAACTTTTCTGTGATACTGTAGCTCTACGATTCAAATACAAATCAACAAGCAAAATTGATCTAATATTTTACTCTGTTGTAATAGTTTTTGCTGTTGTTGTTGCACATAAATCAGTCGATTCGATCACAGTAAACGTAACACAATATTGTGCCGATTGTAAGGATTCACTAGTGAATAAATAAAACAAAACCTGAGACAAAGAAAGAAAAAACAAACTAAATTACTTCGTATAAGCAATAATACAGAGTTGATTGTCTCCAAGTTGATTGATTTGTGGTGTCCAAGTTAATGTTCGATAGAAAATTGAACTGTTCGTTGTGGATTTTTGTAAGGAACTCATTGTCATACCTGTACTACTCTGTGTCGTAATCATATTCGTAATTTGAGCAATATTCGGATCGCATAGATTCAATACAGAAATATTTACGGTTATTAAAACACCGGCAGTTACTTGCAAACAACCAGTTAGCGGAAGAATGACAGGAGCATCTGAACAGGATGGTGTCGGAGTAACATAGATCAAAAATTGAACGGGAACTGAACTCATTGGAGTGATACTTGTCGTATTCATAAAATCTTCGACCTATAAATATAGAAAATTTTCTTCGTATTACTCAAGAAATAATTGTTCTTGTACTTGAATAGTCGCTGCATACCAAACGCCTGCAGTAATTCCCCAAAAGAACAAAGTACAGTTCGATAGATTACTACCAGTAGGTACATTTGCTGGAAAACATGCACCACCACATTCATCTACAGGTGAAATCGTCATATTTTCTGCCCATCGACATCGTATATCATCATTTTCATTAACATCTGAGACTAGTATTCGAATAGGAGTTATTCGATTAGCAGCAGCAAATTGAGGTGATGAAACTATGCCCACAGGTGCTGTATTGGTAATATTATCGGGACGCTTTCGAATATCGATTGATAAAACCAATGACCAAGGAAGATCGATTTCAACCGGATCATTCAAATCACGCCAAGCCAATCCTTGAAAAGCCAAATAGAAATGAGCATCGGCTGATATTGTTATATTCACCGATCGTTGACTTGTCATCATCTGTATTGCAGCATTTGCTGTCACACAATCAGTTACCATTGTAATCATATTATTAGAATATCCGCCATCAGTCAAACAGTCAGCAATACATGATAAATTAACAGCTGTATCTTGTCGTAGAGGAGTTGAAATTGGTACGTCAGTCGAACAAACGATTGTTGGATAAGTCCAATAATATGTTTGTATAATAGTAATAGTAACTGAACTTGAATTTTCGTTAGGATCAACGGGTTGCCATCGAATGGTACCTCCATTGAAATGAACTGCGTGAATTACAGTAAAATAAAAAATTGAAATAACGAGAATGTCAGCCGTCTTTAGCATTCGTTGTTTTGTTTTTTTCAATAATAAATGCAAAAGAAAAGAAATTCATTGATTTATTGATTATTTTCTTATTTACATGAACAAATTCTGACGAAAAAAAGTGCTTCATTGAATTTAAATAGGAATCGATAATGTCTAGTCATGATGGAAATTCTTTTCTCTTTGATTAAAAAAAAAAGTTAACGTTTAATTCATTCGATTTTTCAATTGGTTATGAAAAGAAACGCATCAGTTGCCAATACACTCATAATTTTTCTTTTCGATTAAAAAACAAGATAGAAAAAGGAAGCGTGCAGTCAAGCTTGGCTGCATTCGCTGGTAATTAACATCGAAATTTAATTGAAAAATGAAATATTTTTCTCTGTATATTTTCATCGTATACTGTTCGATTGCAAATTCTTGTGAGAATTTTACCATACATTATTGTACCGATATTCCATTTATATTAAGTCCTATATCGGATATCAAATGTCTTCAATTACTTCCAATCAATGCTCAGACATCATTTGATTATACAGTTGAAAATTATATTATTAAAAACACGAGTAAATGTTACGATATTGTCTCATTAGATTCGTTGACATCAGATATTCTCTATTCTGAACAATGTCAACAGATTTGTTCAGAAAACTATTGTCAATTATTTGATAAACATCCAAGTACATCTATTATTAATATATTTTACTCGACAACATTAAATTATGAATCAATAATGTCATTAAACAATTCGATGTCATCATACGATTATTATCGATTCGATAGTTGTAGTTCATTGAGCAGTAGCACTCGTACAACATTGATTATCGTTTATGTACTTGTTGGTATTGTTATTGTTTTAGCCATTGCAGTTCTAGTTCATTGTCTTCTTCGACGAAAATACAAGAGAGTATTTGCCGAACAAATTTATCAACGTTTTTGGCTATTAGATTTTCTCTGTTGTGACCTTAAACGATCGAACGAATCGATGAATCGAATCAATCGTAAATTAAGTGAATCGGTTATAACAGATAATACTAATATGACACAAACACGACTACCTTGGCTATCGTCACCATCAGCATTTGTCATTGGCAATGGTACATCGAATTCGTCAAGTAATCATCGACGAAATTATAATCAATCATCAAATGAAACACTACAATATCCATCACGATCAACAACAGTAGATTCAGCCGATCCCGATGATAGCAATGCGCGTGATTCGGATAGGAGCGATGTAGGTATTGAAAATGACAATCAAGAAAGAGCGTTGCCTCTATTAGAAAAAATCTCATCGAGAGCCAGTGAAATTTTATCAGCACGACAAAGTCATATTCAATACACAACATTAGGTCCGACATCATCGATTATTGTTACACGTCATTAGAAATTCAACAAGTCTATTCAACTATTTTAATTATATTTACCTATGATACTTGTAATTTGAATTTAGTTTTCAGTTTCCTTTTTCTTCTCTCGCTCTCTCTCTCTCTCTCTAAACCTTGAAAAACTTACGATAAGAGAAAAAGTAAAGAACTTTTTTTTCTTTCTTCCTCGTCGTTTGTTTCATCTTACAACGAAAGCAATCAAATTTCAATTCGTGTATATGTTGTATGCTAATAAATCTACGACTGCTGTTCTTAATCGATAGAAGAATTCTACGGTTTCATTGACGAAAATTTTCTTTTTCGCGTTGTTAAAGCAACTATAAAATAAATTTACTTTTGCGATTTAGTAACATAAAAAGTTAATCTTTTTTCAAATCAAACTAAAATGGTAAAAATGAACAAAATCAAGTGATGAATTTTGTTTTTCTACTATTGAATAATATTTCTAGCCCGTGAAAAAAGAACATGAAAAGAAAAAACCGCCGAAAACCGATCGACAGAAAAAAGCCGAAGCGGAAATGATGAAGAAATTGGCTGTTCAATATGTAAGCATGATGAACACGATGTTCAATAAAAAAAAATGAATTCAAATATTTATAGAATGGTGTTCTCACAAGTGCAGAATTAAAAGGTAGATTTGATTGATTGATAAAACAAAAGAAAAAGTCGAACATAACATTTTTCTTGTCATTAGCTATGAAAGACGTTTTCGATACGTATGATACAACCAATCAAGGAATTATTAAAACGAGCCAACTCGGTAAAATTCTTCGGACGCTCGGTTTAAATCCTCGTGATAGTGATATTCAACGTGTTACCAAAGAAATCGATCCTCAAAGTATAAAAATCAACAACTGCAAAAAACAAAAATCATTTGAATTCGATTCATTTAGATACTGATCAATTGAAATTTCCTGAATATGTTATTGGTTTCACGAGTATTCCGAGTACTGTTACTGATTTAGACATTATTCCTGCATTTCAAGTATTCGATGTGGAAAAAACCGGTTTCATTCCTGCTGATGAAATACTCAAAAGTTTGATGAATGTTGGCGAAACTTTAGATGAAATCGAATCGAAAACTTTCAAAGAAAATATGAAGATCGATGAACAAGGTTCATTCGATTACAATGGTAGAAAAATGTCAATTAGAAAAACAACAAATCGATTCGTTTTGTTTTGTTTTAGAATTTTATCTCAAATTTACTTCACCGCCAAAACCTAAGAAAAAGAAAAAAGGAAAAAAAAAGAAGAAAAGCAAATAAAACCAATAAGAAAAACAATAAAACGAATTCGTGTTTTTTATTTTTCGCGTTTTATAAATACACCTTGCCGAGAAGAAATTACAAATAACCAGTTTTCTATGTATATATATAGAATATTTATATTTGACGATTTAAACACAGCCAATCGCTTCACGCATAATTAATCGATATTGTTCTTGAGTCAGATCGAGTTCGGTGCCATCGTTGACACCAGGTAAATGAATTTCAGCTGCTAATTGTCGATTTTGAGCAAGAGACTAAAACGAAACGAGGATTTAAATGAAAACAAAGTTCATTCATTTGAACAAACTTTGGAAAATTGAGGATTCGAAAAAGTTTGTAAAGTTGTTTGAATAACTGAACCAGGTAGAATAGATTGTTGACATTGATTTAAACGATTATTTAACTAGAATACAACGAAAATAAGACAATAATAAGATTCGAATTGTTTTTTTTTTACATTAAATGCAGTTTGATCAACGAGTTTCATTTTCGAACGAATGATTTCTTGTTTAGCTGCAACGTTTTCGCCAGTGATTTTGTAACTTGCAATCGTAGTAAAAAGATCCTACAAAATCGAAATTTATTTTGTCTATATGAATCAGTAAATAATTGTCAAAATTTACATTTAAAAGTAATGTCGAATTTTTGTAGATATCAGCAATTTCGTTAGTTTTCTCTGATTTATTCGGTGTTTCGAGTTTAGCTAATTCCGATGTTGAACGTGTCATTTTCAAATGCCATAATTCATCTTTGAGAAGACGAATCGTATTACGTAGAGCTGATACTTCTTGTTCGTTGGCTACGGGAACAAATGTTCCGTCGGCAATCGATGACGATGATAATTGTCGTTGTGGTGAAATTCGATCGTCGACTGTTGGACTGAGTAGACCAGATGTTCGTTGATTGGTTCCGATTTTTTTCTGCATTAAATCATCGACAAGTTTGTTCTTGGTTAATTGTTTCAATCGATCTTTGAGAGCTGTTTTCTCTTGTTCGAGTTGTTCGTTATCATTTTGTAGAACTGCAATAGCTTCTTCGCATTGTTTGATCTTTTTCTGTCCATCGACTCGTACTTCTTCGATCGATTGTTTATGTTTATTATCTTTTTCTTCTAATTCTTTTTGTAAATTATCAATTTTCTTTTCATTTAATGATAAACGAATATTCAATTCACTCAATTCATCATGTTTTAATTTAATTAATTTCTTCAAATCAAGTAATTCTTCATCTTTTAGTTCTAAACGACCTCGAATCGAATCCGATTCGTTAAGCGATGTTTTCAATTGTTCAGCAAGAAGTTGAAGAGTTTGTTTGTGCGTTTGTTCATTTGTTGAACCATCAAAGGCGCCTGTTTCTAATGAATTACTAATCGTTGACAATGTTGAAACAACTTCATGCATCGAATTCCAAAGACTATCGTATGGGCCACTATCTTCTTTCTTGTAGACTTTATCACAAGCTTGATAGGCAATATTTTCAATGTCTTGATTACGAATTCGTTCATTGGCGTCAGTAAGCATAAGAAGTTGAGTAGTCAAAGCTGAACATATTTCATGGAATGTTTTTGTTAGACGATCAAGATTTCGAATCGATGATTCAACTGAAGATATTGTTTGAGAATCGAGTGTTAACGAACGACTTGTATCATTTTCTTGTGGAACAAGTCGATTGATTTTATTTGCTTGAGATCGAATTTGTTCGTTACTTTCAACAAGACGTTTAACAAGATCAATGAATGGACTTGGATCGTTGCCTGATTTTTGTAATAATTGAATACGTTGAATATCTGTTTGTAATGCATCACTACTCAATAGAACGACACGTATTAAATCGCGAAGATAATTATTCATTGCAAATTTTTCTTCATTCAAATGACCGTTATAAATATGTTGATAGAATGCAATTGTCTTGTCGAGTGTATTCAATGCTGATGAATCGTGTAATTGATCTTTTTGAAGAAGATCAACGAGATAATCGAGAGATTTCTCGTGAGTTAATAAATCTTGATAAGTACTAGCAACTTGTCGAAGTTGATCAGGAGTACAAATATCGAAAGCTTTGAGATATTTTCGAAGAATCATTCGAAAGATAGCCAATGATTGCGAAAGTTTACAAGCAAAACTCCATTGTTCAGCTCGATGTGATTGTGTTACATCATCGAGATTTAATTGTTCAATTTTAGGATATTTCTTTTGAATTTCTTGAATTAATAAATCCGTTTTCGATATTAAACGATTGATCAATAAATTTATTTGTATACAATCGTAATCAGCACCACGTTTAAGAAATTGTTCAGGTAAAAATAATGTTAACATTTGAATATGTTTATTCAAATGATTAACATCGAGTTTTTTCAATTCATAATCAATTGTTTCACTATAGGTTTTAGCTTCGACTATTTTAGCTTTAAATTCACTTGATTGAGCTGAACCAGCCAATTTCAATTGTTCGTCATATTTGTCTAAATCTTTTTTCAATTGATCATTTTGATATTGCATAGTTTTAACTGTTTCTCGAAATTTTAATATTGTTTTCTCATGATCACCGATTGTATATTGTAATTGTTCGATTTGTCGTTCTTTTTCTCGCAAATGATTTTGTAAAAGATCGATATTTTCACGTAATTCATGTTCGATTTCCTTCGCATTTTCTTCCATTTCCTTGTCCATTTCACATAACGATTCGAGATTATCGACATTTTCCTGTAATTCTCGAACTTGATCTTCTAAATTGAGATTTTTCGTTGTGAGAAGATCGACCATTTGCTGTGCACCCAGACATGTATCGACTTGTTCTTTAAGATCGGCAATAGTTGCTTGCATTTGTGTGATATCATTTTTAGCATTTTCATTTTCTTTCGTTAATGTTTTGATTTTATGTTCGAATGTTTCACATTGCTTTTTCAATGTATCATTTTCAGCTTGTTTAGTCAATGATAAATCACGTAATTTAATCAAAGCTTGTTCCATTTTAATTGTACGTTCATCATCGATTTTCTGTTGAAGTTCATTAGCTAATTGATTGGGACCGTTGAGTTGTATTTCACCTTTGATAACATCTAATTCTAATTGAACTTCTTCGTATTTTTCTTTGAGATTCGTATGTTCTAATGTAATAGTTTCGAGTTTTTCTTCGGCCATTTCAAGATCAAGTGTAAGAGATTCAATTCGAACTTCGGTATCAGTCATTTCATCTCGATAAGCATTGAATTTATCTTTCGTATCTTTGAGTTCATTTTCTTGTTGTTGTACTTTATCGTTGAGTTCTTTCATACGTTCTTGAGCTTCACGTTTAAATGATTGTAATTGATCGAGTTGAAGTTTAGTTCGTTCGAATTCTTTGACTTTTTCCAAATCATCACGACGTTTTTTTATTAATGTTTGAATTTGTTCTTCTTGATCAGTGATTTTACTTTTCAAACTCGTGATTAATTGTTGTGATTCGACTGAATCCGATGATGTATTCATCGATTTTCGAGCGTCATTCAAAGGAGGAATCGTAGATGGTGGCGGCTAGACATACAAAAGATATATTATTCTATCAAATTGTCATTTGAATTTACCATTGATGATGTTGGTAATGGTTTCGTTTCCTCTTTAGGCGGTGAGATTCTTTCTGTTGCTGCAGAAATATCATTTGATGATTGAGCTGTTCGAAGTGCACCTGAAAAAATATCGTTTGCGAGTGATATGTTTATTTTATGGAATGAAAGCGGTGAATATAAGCAACTAAAGCGAACATCTACCTGCGTCAGTAGTATTAGTATCGGGTGAAGCTTTAATTTATTAAATAAGAAAACGATTTCTATGAAAATACGTTTGTGTTGAATCATACCTAGTGGTTTTGCTGTCGAACTTGAGGGTGTTGGTGCTCGAAGTCCACTTTGTTTTTGTGGTAGACCACTTGATTTCGTTACTGCAGCTGGAATGTTTCCATTACTACCACTTTGTGATTTAATGGAATGATTCGATGCTGATCGAGATAGATCTGGCTGAAGATCATTTAATACAGATTCGATTTGACCTGGTCGAACATAAAGACCATGATTATCATTACATGTAAAATATCGTACAGTCGTTCCATCTAAACGATTTTCGAAAATAAAAACAAAACATATTCATTGTACACACGTACCTTTCTTTTGTACAGTTCCGTTATTCTTTCCTTTAGGTTCATCGAGAATGACGCCTATCCATTCACCTAGAGAAGAAAGAGAAAATATTCGAAATGAAATCATCTGATTTTTGAATATTCAATTACCATCGGCAAAATCTGTCTTTCCAACAAATGCAATCGTGCCTACGCCTTTGCCCGCTATGGACACACGTTGATCAGGACGAAACAGTGTCGTTGAAGACATTTGTTTTCAAAATACAAATACAAACAGAAAATAAATGATGTGATGTGATGACGAATGAGTCTCGAATATTGATGAATACGAATAATTGAAAACGATATGAACCAATCAGATCAACAACAGCTGTTACTCGGGTGAAACCGGAATTTATCTACGAGGCAGTTGTGTGAATGTATTCAAGTTTTTCGATGTTATTTTTTTTATGTATTTGACTAAATAAGAAATTATTTCATTTTCATAGCAGAATGATAGAGGGCACTCGAATCAATTTAAACATTATACGTATACACACACACACACACATAAATCGATAGACCGTTTTAAAAATTTGTTTTTGCCTTTTGTTGTCTTATCGAGATAACGACAGAGATCTCGAAAGAGAGAGGCATGCGATGATACATAAAACTTTGTTTGAAAACATCAAATATGAAATATTCTTTTCTAATAATTCAATTTGTAATTTTCATTCGATGTTCGATTAAAGCGAAAGAATTTTTCTGTAATCAACTTGCTCCATGTGGTTGTTCAGAGTATGATGTTATTACCACACGAATTATTGGCGGTGAACCCGTAGTAAATCATAGTTGGGGTTGGGCAGTTTCGTTACGTGTCGATGAGGAACTTCATTTTTGTGGTGGCACTATTCTTTCATCACAATTCATTCTCACAGCTGCACATTGTGTTGATGATCCTGAAATAGTTGATTTTCATTTGAAAGCAGCTGTTGGTACTGATACATTAACGGATAGAGATGGACAACGAATAGCTGTGGCAAAGATATTTCTACATCCTCAATGGACACCGAGTACAAATGAAAATGATATTGCACTATTGAAATTAGAAAAACCTATTGACTTTAACGATAAGAGCATAGCAAGGATTTGTTTTCCGGCGATAGATACATTTGGACGAGAATTTCCCGATATAAAATCATCTCTTGTAGCTATTGGTTGGGGTTATACAACACCGAGTGGAAATACATCAAATATTCTCGAACAAGTAACACTTGAAGCCATTGACAGTCGTGATTTAAGATGTAATCAATCGATTCATAATGTTACAATTCAATTTTGTGCAGGAGTCGATGGCGGTGGTAAAGGTAAAAGAAAAGATTATTGTAATCGATTTAAATATTGCTTTTCTCTCTCTCTCTCAGATACTTGTGAAGGTGATTCAGGCGGTCCATTAATGTACTATTCGCAAAATTATAGACAATGGTTAATTGCTGGTATAACATCTTATGGTGACGGATGTGGAAAAAGTGATCATGCTGGTATTTACACAAGAATCAGCATGTATATCGATTGGATTGAATCGATTACTGGCAAAGATGGAATTGTTATTGTAGGAAACGAGAATATCGCTAGTTCGATTCGAAGTAATTTCATTCTAATTACAATATATTTGCTTCTCCATTTTACGTTGTACTCAATAAATCGTTCGTCTTGATAGACTTGTTTTCGTTCTTGATCTAATTGTCTCATACGTCTCTCATTGGTTTCTTTTATTTCAAGTGTCGACTCAGACCATGCGAACATATGAATTGAATTATTACAATCGATTCTTCAATTTCATTTTTATTTTTTATTTCATCAAATCAAATCAAGAAAAGAAACGAAATTCTCAATATGTTTTCTCATCATGACGACGACGACGACAATTGATTTCTATTTTTATCAAAAGAATTCATTCTACTGACTAGATAAAATCAAAATAAATAAATATACATCATTCTCTTTTCAAACAATCGAACAGTATTGTTTTATTTGTTTGACAATATTCATAATCGATTGAATGTGTAGTTTGAATTTGTGATGATTATTTGTTGAATTCATTTGACTGACTTGTTTGAGTAATTGAATGAGATTCGTTAATGCTTCACCTAATTGTCGAGTCAAATGCATTAATGATATTTGTATTTGTTGTGAATGTTCACGAAGTGTTTCAAGTACAAATACAAGTTTCTGTCCTGAAACGACAAGTTTTTTACCTTGATTAACAAATATATACACGTCATTTTCATTGTCCAATAAAAATGAATAACGTTTAAGAATGAACTCAACTTGTTCATTTATATGTCGATAGTAACATTTAATCAATGGATTCATCGAACAATCGTACTCATCGGTTAGAAATTTTCCATGCCATGTTTTCGAAGTTTTCATTTGTGCTGATGAATGTGATGTGGGCAGTTTTTCGTGAGGATTTTCTTCGATTGGTTCGAGATGAAGTTTTCGAAAGATATCATTCGGTACAAATGATTGATTGAGAAGTTTTTGTTTTAAACGTAGTTCGATTAGCTGAAGAATTTTATTTGCAAGATGTATTCGATGTTTTTTATCGTGTTCGAATTCGTCGAGAAGATTTTCTTTAATTAATTTATAATTCGAACGATCCAATAGACAACCGTAATTTTGAAGAAATAAATGGCATTCATGAAGGAAAAGACACGAGTTCGATTCGTTCGTAGATTGAAAGACCAATTTATGGTAGGCTGATGTTAGTTTCGAATGAATTGAAAGTTTTTGAAAGTATTTTTCCAGTTGATCGAGTTCGCCTAAAATAATCCGCATGTGTCGATGTGTTTTTATTCGCCAAAAAAAAAGGAAATTACATGAAGAAAATGATTTATTATTTGTGTTTGTTGAGTATAAATCCGATGATGAACAAGATAAATGAAGTTCATTAGCTGAATAAATACCCGATGAACGTGACGATGATTCCGGTGACGAATCAATTGGCTTTAGATCCGAGATGAAATCTACGTGAAAATTTGTTTTCCTGTTTGATAGAAAGAGAACAAAATTTCTACCTGACTGATGAGCATTGTCATAGTCACGATTCGATGAAAGACCATCGTACATCTATATGTAGCAAAAGTTGATTTCGAAAAAAACAAAGAATAATATTGACTGTAACCTACGGATATTGTCGAAAACCGAGAGTTGAGATGATCAGTGATTTGTACTGGTGGTGAATTCGAATTTTGTATCAATTTCAAACGATTTCCTGGGCATAAACCACATTTATCTTTGTGTTTACATAGCCACCAACCTTCGAAACCATGGGGGTTTTCAATTAAAACCGTTAAAATATCACCTTTACGAAATTCCAATTCATCATCATCGTCGACAGTATTATTATAGAGTGCAATAGCTAACTGCATATTTCTACTGATAGAGAAGGAAAAAAAAACACGAAGAAGAAATATCGAGAATAAATCAAGCGGCTATATATATATACGCATAAATTATTAACCAACAAGAATATATTTGATTTCTCTTCTCATTGACTACATCATTTTTCCGTTCAATTGAAAAAAAAAGTGCACTCACCCTCAACTAATGTCGTAACAATTCAATACGCATACGATACACAAAATCAATGTGTCTCTCCTATAAAAGAGAAAGAGAGACAGAGAGAGAAAGAGGAAAAAGTCCTTACTTACTTTCTTTCTTTTCTTTTTCTATGTGTGTATATACGTATGTGCTTCTACTCTTGATTCTATCCTGTCATTAGTTTCTTTTCTGTACAGAAGTAACAGTACACTTGAAAAGAGAATAGAGAAGAACAGTTTATTCAATACCATAGAAAAGAAAAGGTGACAAAACGAACACATGAAAAGAGACAGTCTTTTGTTTCTCATTAAAACGATAGACATCATAGTAAATTTGTTTTCTCTTCTAATCCAATGTTTGTATGTTGGACATGACTAACCTTCGTTTAATAATGATGCAAGATTTCGTCTTAATCTGTCTTCAAATAGATTATTGAAGTCTCTGTGCTGACTTGTACGAACAACTATCCAATTCTCTTCTCTGTTGAGTGTTACATTGAATTCAAATATTTTCTTTGATTTCAGTAAATATGCCATCGAAAGAAATTTAGACGAAATCCTAGATCTATTCAACAACAACAAAAAAAATATGATCCGGATGTTCTTTTTTTTCCTAAAAAATATTGATTTTGAAACGAGAAAAGTTAAATCGATGATCATTTATTCAAAAGTGAAAACAAATGTTGGTATCAGCTACTCCGATTCCAATCGATCTTTCTCATGTTCGTTTGAATATGCCTTGTGCATCGGCTCCTGCAAAGAAGTCTAGTTCGACTCTAATGGACATATTGAAATTCGTGATTGGTCTTTTGATTGCATTGATTTTCGGTGGGATTCTCGTTGTTATGATTTTCTTTCCTCGTTCGGTTGATCTACGTGAATCCAATGAAAATATTGCTAAATTAGAACGACAATCGAATGAAAATCTCGCACAATTATCTCGCGAACAACAATTATCAATTGAACAACAACGACAAAAACAACAGAATGAGTTGATGAAACAAAAAATTGACATGGAAAAAGAACGTTTAGTTCGATTGGAGAAGTTAATCAAAGAAAAAATTGAATTGGAAGAACAACGTGCCGAACGACAAGAAAATCGAGCTGAACTGTATCGCGCAGAAGAACGATCACAGGAACGACAACGTCGAGAAGAAGATCTCTATTTAGCTAAAAACCGATTCGAACAACAATTAGAAATCGAACAAAAACGTTTACAAATCGAAGTTCAAAAACAGGCGTTGACTGAACAACATCGAAAAGAAGATCTTCATCGAGAAAATATTCAATTAGAAATTGATTTTGTTAAGCGAATTTTCAATTGGGGTGAAGGATGGTCAAGTTCAGAAGTCGAATTTGAAATTCAATTATTAATTCGACAATTAGATACCGCTCAGAAATCCTTATTAATCAATGATCTCTATAAACTTCAGTTAATCAATGGTGGTGAAACAGCTTTAGATTTAACTGGTGCTGATCTAAAAGAAATTGATATGGATAATGTTGTTGATGATGAAATAGATACCGTTACTGATCGTTTGAATTACAGTGGTTTATCATTACCATCGACTAATTTAATCAATGCATCGTTTCAAAATATTATTATTCAAGATGCAAATTTCGAATCGTGCCAAATGCTCGGCGTTTTATTTCATTGGTCGAATGTTCAGCGAACAAATTTCAATCAATCGATTTTATCTCTGGCCAGTTTTCGTGCTGCTGATTTAACTGAATGTTATTTTTCGAATGCAAAAATCGATCGTGCTGCATTTTCAAGTGCTCTATTAACTCGAGCATTGATGATCAATGCAACATTAGAATCAGCCAATTTCGAATATGCTTCAGCTGTTGAAACCGATTTCTCTCGTTCTCAAATGTCTTCTGCAAATTTTCAAAATGCTTTTCTTCAATATGCTCGTTTCGATGATGTTGTAGGTCAATCGATTAATTTCTATTTTGCTAAAGCTATGGAAGCAAGTTTTACGAGAGTTTACATGCCTAGTTGTGTTTTCGTTTGGACTGACCTTACGAATGCTTCGTTTCGAAATGCTTACTTAGCTGGAGCTTTGTTTGACAATGCAATTGTTGTCAATGTTGATTTTACTCGAGCATTTCTTACTGGTGCAACACTAACACAAGAACAATTAGATGTTGCTCTATCGATTGCAAATGCTCATCTACCCGATGGATCACTTGGTAAAAATAAAAATCTCGTTCGAAATGGCGACGCACAATGTTCAGGAATGCCTTCATCGATTAATGATTGGTTTGCGATTCAAAATGTGATTGTTACCGGTAATCAAAGTAGTAATGAATGTGTTTTTCAATCGACAGCAGCCGATGCAACATTTCTTCAAATGGTTGATATCGGTCGATATCGACGTTTGATTGAAAAAGGATTAGGTAATATTTATGTCGAACTGAATGCTGATAGCAATGTCAATACGGGTGTTTATGTGATGTTACGCTATTTTGATGACCAACAATTTCAAATCGGTCCAGAAAGTTAGTTACACGTACTCAGAACACAAAAAAATCAAAGATAATTCTTTTCTTTATTGTAGTGTCATCATTGGGAATGGTATCGACACCGAAACTTCAAGCAACATTTCCATGTCCTTCGAATACAGTTCAAATACTTCTCAGTGTTATATTTCAATACGAACAGGCTACTGTTGATAACATCTATCTTACTATTGAATAAACAGAATTACGCTTGATTCTTTTTCTCTATTTTTATTAATAAAATAAAGTCGATATTTGCTGAAAGACTTTGGAAAGACAATAATCGAATGTTTTTAGTATTTTTTCGAGCTCGCTCGAAATTGAGTTAATTGTCTTTGATAATTCGATCGTAGATTCTTTTCGAATGCACTTACTGATCCACCTAATCGTCGCATGATTTCAATTGAATTCGGAATCGATTCTTCGAGATCAGTCTCGTCGTCAATCGATGCTTGACATGGATTGACTAAAATTGTTTTTAATTCGACTTGTTGTTTTTGTCGAGCACGTTCATTTTTTGTCTTCAACATATGTAAAGCTGTTCGACTACTATTCATACTTCGTACATTGGATTTTTTCGTTGAAGATAATGAATCGGTTGATAATTCTTCGTAGAAACCACCGAGAAGACTTGTTTCGTTTGTGTGTGTTTGTGGTGTTTGACAATGTGTTAACAGAGGTTGTTGATTAGCAGCAGCAGGACGACGACTTGAATGTGCACTTCCACCGGTTCGTCTCGATGAGCCCATTGGCAACGGACTAATAGTTCGATGTTCATTGTGATTTGCTAAAGCATGTTCACGAGTTATAGCCGATTGACGAAGTTGAACACTTAATGATGCTTGAGGTTTAGGACCGAAATTTATATTTGCTAATGATTGGATTCGTTCAGTTGGTTTTGTCTAAAATCGAAAGAAATACTACCTGATATAATTTGCTTTTCAATCGAATTTATCTATACTTGTGATTGTAATCGAGCACTTTTTCTGCTATAAGATGAATTTATGTAGTTCGAATGATGTTTCGACGGATCGACGGAATTTCGAATGAATTCAGGTGATTGTTGATATTCATCGGTCGGTGATGTTGTATTTCGATCGTGTTCGTCGTCTAAAAATCTAGCTTCATGATAATTCTCTCTCAGTTTCGGATATTTTGATATAGCTGATGGTCGTCGTATATCATGAAGTTCATTTAAAAGAATTTCATCATCTAATTTCATTGAATTGATATCAATTAAACTGAGAAGATTTCGTTTAGTTGATGTTCTTGCTGTTTTCGTTGTTCGTTTTTGTGGCATCAGAATATAATCTGTCCAATGAACATAGATCGGCGAATACGTAACAATACGATTCCATTGATCTTCACCAAATGGACTTAATTGAACAGTTGAAATCGACTCACAATACGAACTAGAATAACTCATTATGAGTTAGTCAAAACTTTTGCTAACAATCAAATGTTGCTATTGGTTGTGTGCACGCTAGACTCACAATTGACTTTCGTCGTTTTTTTTTTTTCGGTTGTATTTGTGCGCAAAAAAGCAAGAGAACAATACAGATGTACATGAATCAAGAAAAAGAAAAGAAAAATCAATTTTAATAGATGGATGAAAAACAAATGTTTGTATAAGTATTTATTTGACTGTTTGCTCGTAATACAATGAAAAGAATTGTCAGCGAGACAAATATTCTTGAATATGTCAATAGAAATATAAATAGAATTCAAAACTCTTTAAACACAATGATTAGCAAACTGTTTAAACGCGTTTTTTTCAAAGATTTCATTGCATTAATTATTGGCTGGGTTTTTTATTTGCATAAAATAGGTAGAATTATGTGAAAGGAAATCAACCTTTTATTAGAATGCTTTGTCATCGAAAAGCCCACCAAATGATAGTTCTGCCTTTTTTGCTCCGTTTGCATCGGTATATTGTGTCGATGAAAGCGAAGGAGTTTGACTTGGTGAAGTTTGTGATCGACTTGTATCTGTACTAGAATCTGTTCGGTCAGAATTCGTGACTTCTTCATCATCAATAATGTATCGATCTTGTTGACGACGAAGACACATAAGAAAAATAAGAAATAAAAGACAAATCATGGGTAGTAGTAAACTGAAAACAATATATCGAGCAGTGTTATAGGATTTTGATGAAGGTGAAGTTGTAACAGACGATACCAATGTTGTCATTAACGGTGCTATTATATCAGATATCCATAAAATAAAGTTATTTACTTTCATCTATAGAAACTTACTTTTCTTAGTAACAGATGAAATTTTAGTTTCATCACTAATGAACACCGAAATATGTTCAAGATTTCTGTCCGTTGAAATAACCGATTCTACGATAGTCGTAGTGGATATTGTTGTCAAAGATTCTTTTGTGTCTTCATCTGACATTAATTGATCCATTAAAGTTAGTGCTTTTGTTGTTGACAACGATACACTTGATGATCCCAAATTCTTTTTCCTTGTTGTAGTAGTCGCACTTGTTGTTGTTGTTGTTGTAGTACTTGTACTTGTAGTACTTGTACTTGTAGTACTTGTTGTCGTTGTCGT
>ERZ778027.1977-NODE-1977-length-29236-cov-10.745417_pt1 | contig 29236 bp, 39 predicted proteins | sample MGYA00375757_ERZ778027 | MGnify/ENA primary metagenome ERZ778027 (study PRJEB29350, sample SAMN05389817) | bioreactor metagenome | isolation source: Ammonium sulfate bioreactor | place: South Africa: University of Cape Town | collected 2014-02-18 ...
TCATCTGAAGGTTGTCGTCTTCTTCTTGGAGGAGAAGGATCATCATCGACTACTTGAGTTTTTCGACGTGGTGGTGATAAATTAGGATCACTAGTTTTCTTTGTTTGACGTCTATCAAGATCTGGATCACTATCATCAGAAACACTTTGCTTTTTATCTGAAGATTTCGAAGGTTTTGGCTTTGGTCCTATGCTACCAGGCTCAGGAACTTCTTCAAATGCCGCTACACGCCATCGTTTAGCATTTTCTAAACGTTCTTTCTCACGCACATCAACTGGCCGCTCATCAACAATACCTAAATTCATCAAATAAAATTCGTCGAAGAATTTCTATAAAATATTCTTACCAACAATCACCGGTGCATCTTCCGCCGAAATGAATTCATCATTCCCTATTTGCTCTGATAAACGTTGTGCTAAAGCATTCGATTTCTGTTTCGTTGTAGTTGTAGTTGTTGGCTCATTCCATGGAATAGGTGCATCATCATCAATAATATGTACATGTTGAACAACATTTGATTTAGTTTTCTTCTCTTTATTTTTCTTCTTCTTCGAAGAAATTGCTTCAATTTTAAAACCTTTACGTTCAACTAATTGACTCATAATCTTAAAATTAAAAATAAAGATAATTAAAATTGGTCATCATCATATATATATATATTTATGTTGAATGTAAAATTAGAAGAAAGATCTATTATATATTTGGTTTTTCGTAAGACAATCTTGCATACAAATGATGAAAGTTTTCTTTTTGTTCGGTGTACGATTACGTTAAAGGAAAGACAATGACTATTGCACAAAATGACGACATAAAACCGATATAAATGAGAATAAATATGACATACATGAATCACAATAACTGTGTTTTGTTTTGTTTTTAAATGAGAGAAAAGAAAATGAGAAAAAAATATATAGAACTCGGTACTAAATGGTTAGAATTATGAATAAACGAAATGATTGACGGAATGTAACAACATAAAAATGAGACTAAGGATATGAGATTTAGTTTTCTTCGAGATCACGAAACGCTGTTTGCATACGTTCGTTGAGTTCTTCAAGATCACGTTTGATTTTATCTTCGGAATCTTTTGTTGGATCCTAAACAAGTCAATCGTTGCAAACATCGATCAAACGAATACAAAACCGTTTTACCTTGAATTTCATGCTGCTCAATTGATGAAGAATATCGCCTAAATTAGTTCGAATATCATTCCACGTGATTTTCTTTTCCGACTGAGCTGTTGTTTCGACAGCATGTCGAGCTAAATCATAGAATGCAATCATATTACGAAGCATGGCTACACATTTATAGAATGGGCAATATCTAAAACACGCAAAATAAATATCAATAAATTCCTAAACTATTGATCTTATCTTACTTATCATAAGATGAGTAACCGTTTTGTTGAAGAAAATCATCTTTAATCATTCGTGCTACTTCAAGTGTAATCTTATCAGTTTCAGCTAATGAAGCTTTACCAACGAGTTGTACGATATCAGAAAGATCTTCTTCTTCTTGTAAGATCTCTTTGCACTAAATTTACACAAAATTTTATTCGAATTGTTCGTTTTGTTTAAAATCATACTTTAGCACGTAATGGAACAAAATCAGGAAAGTTTTTCTCATAATAATCATCGAGTACACGTGTATATTTACTATATGAAATAAGCCAATTAACCGATGGGAAATGTTTACGTTGTGCAAGTTTTTTATCGAGACCCCAAAAGACTTGAACGATACTTAATGTTGCAGCTGTAACTGGATCAGCAAAATCACCACCCGGTGGAGAAACACTTCAACATATATTTTGCTTCGTTATTTTTTTCTTTTCTTGAATGAATTTTTAACTTACGCTCCGACAATACTAACAGAACCTTCACGTTCTGGATTGCCCAAGCATTTGACACGACCGGCACGTTCGTAAAATGAAGCTAAACGAGTACCTAAATAAGCCGGATAACCCGAATCTACAAAATAAAAGCAAAATCAATTGAGAATTTGTCAAGAAAACAAAGTTTTGGTATCGAACCAGCAGGCATTTCAGCTAAACGACCAGAAATTTCACGTAAAGCTTCAGCCCATCGTGATGTTGAATCAGCCATCATCGCAACATTGTAACCCATATCACGAAAATATTCCGAGAGCGTAATACCTTTTCAAACAATGAAATAACTCAACGATTGAACATCTCTTATGTTAAGTAATTTACCGGTATAAATCGAAGCTTCTCGAGCTGCGACAGGCATGTTAGATGTATTGGCAACGAGAGTTGTTCGTTCCATAATCGAAACTTCTTTTCCATCGACCTCCATTTTTAACTGAAATATTTGGTTTTTAAACAAAAAAAGTCCAAGAACGGATTTCATTTTTGCTTTACTTGAGGAAAATCACGTAATACTTCAGCCATCTCGTTTCCTCGTTCGCCACAACCAACATAGACAATTGCGTTACTGTTTGAAAATTTCGAAAGTGATTGAGAAATGACAGTTTTGCCACAGCCGAAAGCACCTGGAATGGCTGTTGTACCACCTTGTACACATCTACGAACGATTCATAAAACAAAAAACACATTCAATTATTTTATTTAATAGATATTCATACGGAAATAATGAATCGAGAACACGTTGACCAGTCAACAATGGATGATTGGCAGCTAATTTCTCAACGACAGGTCGCATTTGTCGAACAGGCCAAATTTGAAGCATCGTATGTTTAGATTTTTCTCCATCGAATTCCGTTTCAAGAATAACATCCTAAGATATTTTACAAATAAATCAATAAATATCTACTAATCGGCATTCTTCTTACGTCAAGTGTATAATTGCCTTCGGGAGCAATATATGTAACAGTTCCTCTGGCTTTTGGATGAAGCATAATTCGATGTTCAATCATTTTATTTTCCGGTACTGTACCAAAAATATCTCCACCGGTTACATGACTACCAACCTATGTACAATTCGATTTAGTTTTCCAATCAAAACAACAACTATTTCGTCGTACTCGAATACGTTTATCTGGCGTGAATGTCCATGGTTTCGAACGAGTCAATGCAGGTACGTTGATACCACGCGGAATATAAATACTTTTTGTACGATCATAGATAACTTCTAATGGCCGTTGAATACCATCGAAAATACTGGTCATTATGCCAGGACCAAGTTCGACTGATAATGGTTTGCCTGTTCGTAGAACTGGATCACCGACCGTAACACCAGCTAAAATCAAAGTTTAAATCCTAAGAATTTTATTTGAATAATGAAATTAGCGACGACATACATGTTTCTTCGTAGACCTGAATTGTTGCTAAATCATTTTCTAAACGAATGATTTCTCCGACGAGTTCTTCGTGACCAACTCGAACCTTTAAGAAAAACGAATCATTCATGAAATCTTTCGCTTCAAATCAGCCTACCAATTCGTTGATTGCAGAACCAGCCATATGATTAGCCGTAACGACTTGATAGGTCAACGAAAACAAAAACAATTTCTTCGATATAACACTTAGCTGTTTGTTTACCTGGACCGGAAACTCCGAATACATAACCGTATTGAGCTTCGCGTTCTGCATTAGCTATTTTTGGAAGATTATCTCTGCTCACCATAGTTTGAAGATAGTCAATTGAAAAGAAAAGCTTTTTAAAATTAGATCTAGAACGAAAAAATTCGAGATTCGTTTAAATATATATATATTAACAATTAACAGAACAAGAACAAATTAAACTTTTTTCTCTTTTTTCGTTTTCTTATTTTTTCTCTTCGAAAGATTCATTTCATCCTGATCATCATTCAAATGTCCGCCACTCGTCGATAAACTCGAATTCGCCGCCAATGTCGGCGTTCCCGATGAGGTTCGATTGAGCATTCCAGTCACTGGCGTCGTCGTTGTTGGCTGTTGAGTAATCGGCGCTCCGTCATTCGGCGCCTTGCGTTTAACATCCGGCGATACACGTGCTGTTTGCTCGCTGATCACACGTTGAACTTGTGGCGAAGGTCCTGGAACAGGATTCGTCATTGGCGGAGGTAGAATCGTTTCGTTTGCTGTCGCTAAACGAGATTCTTTGTGTGCACTTGTATAAATATGATAGCTTTCATGCAACATCGGCTCACGATGTAAACGAAATGCACTTAATTGCTGTTCAGTCAATGGAAGGATTTCTTTGGAGATAATTTGACTTGAAAATAACGAACGTAATGTGCCAACGCCACCGTTGGCATCGGCAGCGAAGAATTTCGCGTGTGTTTGAGCTGTTTCAACGAGAGGTATGTCGGAGAGGAAGTCACTTAACGATGGGGATATTGGTTGTTTAACATATTTGTCGAAATCTCGACTTAAACCTCGATAGACAATTAGATTTGTACTGCCCGTTGGCGATTGTTCGAGAGGAAAATGATTTAATAGATAAAACGGCGGTGATGGTCTCTGCAATTGAGATTGCTGCTGCTGCTGCTGTTGTTGTGAAGCAGAATCAGGCATAAGTAGATCGTCGTGTGTTATGTTTCCATTGGTCTTAGGAAGATGATAATTACCGGTTAAACTCATAATTATCTAGCGTGTTTTTTTAATCTAGAAAAGAAAAAATGATCTCGGAAATCTTCTGAAACTAAATCAACGCGAAAAAAAGCAAATGAATATTTATCTTTTGTTCTAATATGAAAAAAAAACTATGAAATAGATTGATCATTGTTTTTTAAAGTCACGGTTCGCTTGGAATGTTCATTTTTTATCTTTGGATTGTTTGTCACTATCGTTTTTATCTTTGGCTGAATTTGTTAATGATCCCGATCGGTCCTCTTTCCACGAATATGTACCAGTATAGACATAACCATGATGAGCCGCTCGAGCAAATGCTTCACGTAGACCGTAAACACCGAATTTATACGGAATAATCGATAATTTTCGATTGTCAATTTGCGCCAGGATCGGATCGACAATACGCCAAGCTTCTTGTAGTTCGTCCGATCGTACGAAATTTATCTTCGAACCCATGAAAACATCGAGAATCAAACGTTCGTAAGCATCAGGCAATTTCACGCCTTGATATCGTTGATTGTAGGTTAAATCTAATTCAGTTTCTTCGATACTATAACCCATTTCACCGGGTCGTTTGGTGTTTATCTTAAGATAAATAGCTTCGTTCGGTTGAATACGAACGACGAGTTCATCGCGAGCTAATTTCTGTTTTTCTCCATTTTCAGTCAGTTCTTCTTCGAACATGCCACCGGGCACGTCGCGGAATTGAATACGAATTTCTGCCTTTTTCTCGTTCATTGCTTTGCCTTTTCAACAAAAAACATGAGTAAATTTCTTTTGAAAAAACGAAATTCTAACCTGCTCGTAGGATAAATGGAACGCCGTCCCAACGTTCGTTGTTTACAAAAAGAATTGTTTGCGCAAATGTTGGCGTAACTGAATCTTTGGGCACGCCTTTATCGTCAAGATAACCTTGTTGACGTTCAGTAATCGGCGAGTCCTTATCACCGACATATTGTCCGATGACAACGTCCTCTAATTTAATCGGTGCAACCGAACGTAGAACTCGAACTTTTTCATCTCGAATATCTTCGCCGACAGTTGATCGCGGTTTTTCCATTGCAACAATCGATAAAATCTGTATCAAATGGTTTTGAATCACATCTCTTCACAAAAACAAAACAAACAATTATTTCATCATTAAAAACATTTCCTATCTACCGAATAATACCGAATTCATCGAAATAACCACCACGTCCTTCGGTGCCAATGTCTTCTTTGAAAATAATAATTACTGCTGCAATCGAATCACGATTCCACACACGTGAAAACATTCGATTAGAAAATCGTAAAGCAAGAATATTCTGAACCATTTCCTTGCCGAGATAATGATCGATACGATAGATTTCTTCTTCCGTATAGAATTTGTTCAAATGCTCGGATAATTTATTCGAACTTTCAAGATCTTTACCAAACGGCTTTTCGACAATTAAACGTAACCAACCAGGTCTATTGAACAAACAGAAATTATCCTCAATTCAAAAGACAAACGATCGTACGCTTCGGGTCGACAGTGTTTGCTGATCATTTCCGAAACACTGTCGTAGACACTGGGCGGCAATGCCAAGTAAAAATATCGATAGTCGTCTTTTCGTTGAGAGATTTTAATTGTTTCTTCGTGTAAACGTTGAAAATCCTCGGGTTTATCATACGAACCAGCAACGTATGAATTCAGCTGAGTAAATTTTTCGAAAAGTTCACGTTCATCATTTTGAATCTAAACGAAAACGTTGATTATTCGAGAAAATGAATTCGTTTTTTTTTATTACTTTCATGTATTTCTCAGCATTTTGAAAGACTTTGTCAATCGTCAATTGACTACGAGCATAACCAATAAAATGAATATTCTCTGGTAAGAGTCCGTCACGATACAACCACCTATTTCGAAGCAAAAAAGAAACTATCATTTTCAAACATCGATCGTTATCACAAACCAAAGTGTTGGATAGATTTTCTTTTTTGCTAAATCACCCTAAAGCAAAATGTTTATTTCGACACACGAAATAAAATCAAAGACAACTTACAGACGCGCCCAAAACGTAGAAAACATTCGGATGTGCTGCATCCGAAAATTCTAAACTTGTTAATTGACTACGTAGACGTTGGTAAATATAATCGACTTTTTCTTTAATACGATTTTGTACGCTGCTGCTCATAATAAGAGATTTGCTCGTGTTGATAACAAATCAAATGAATACTTGGAGGTATATATATATATATATATATTTTTATGTGTTGGTTAAGATAAGGAAAAAAACGAATGTAAATAATAATAAATCTGTTTCGTCATGCTGATGCACGTGAAAAAGAGAAGAAGAGAAAAGAGTCAGTCAGGCAGAGTCAACGAACGAACGAATAGGGAAAAACTTTCTGAAAATAATGTAAACATCGACAACCAATCAGACAGCGGCAAGTCTCCTGACATCTGTCAGTTATTTGACAGTTTTTTTTTAAGAAATTTTCTTCGATGAATTTGTTCAAAATTGAAAATTATTTTTTTAACCTTTTCGATAAAATATTATTTTGTTTTTTTTTTAAATTCAAAGTTGCTTAACAACAAACAGGAAATGGCCAACTATCATGGCTATTTAATACTGTCCGTTGGTGTTTTTTTTTCATTCTAAAAAATAGAGAGAAGCAAAATGCAAGTTGCTAATCGAACTACTCGTCGGTATATAACACCAACACCGAAGAATTCAGCTGGAAATATTCGTATAAATGCAAAGAAACAACCAACGATTCCATCTCAGTAGGAAAATCAACTCGACAAATAAAATCTCGAAATGAATTCTTCTAGATCTCATTCATCACCGAAGAAAATCGTTGAAAATACGAAAGAACAACCAACATTGAAAAAGTCTGTTTTATAATTCGAAAGTGTTTTGTTTTCTTCAATTGAAATGAAAACTATTTCAGATTAATCGATCGTTTTCGATATGATGAACCTCAGGCACGGCCTGAACGAGACTCGATTGGTTCAGATTTTTGGTGGTTACACGGTACATTCGCTTGTTTTCTCTCTTCTCGTTATAAATTTGCTCTCATTTCATAATTCAGATGAATTAAAAAGTACCTATGAAAAAACTGTAAACGATGATGATGACGAAGAACGTAAATCAAATCTTCCCGAATTTATTGAAGTAGTTTTTTTTTGTTTCTTCGAAATGAAAAATCAAAATTTCTATTCACGCAGATATTTCCTTCGACAGATATTGATCACGAATTGAACAAACGTGCATCTTTATTACTTAATCAAACATTTAGTGCACATTCATCTGACGTTGGACAAGTGTCAAGTACAGGTCTTGGTTCGACTGCATCGACAACAATGACAGCAACAACAACGACGACAAGTACATTTCAACCTCCTGTTACGAATGAAAGAGCTGCTCGACCGATTTTCACACGAATAAATGAACGAGATGGAAAATTCAATTTCAAGAATGAGAATGGAGAAGATGATATCTTGTATCAATGGCGTTTACGTAGACGATTAGAACAAGCACAAAACGGCGAACCGATTACATTTCCATCGAAAGTAAAATTCGATTTTTGTTATTTTCTACGAAGTATTTATTGTATATTTTAAATAGATTGCCAATCGAACAGAAATCTCACCAACACGTTCACTTTTTCCAACAATACCTATTGAAATACCCACCATAGTTCCACCTCCTCCTCCTCTTCCTCCTCCTTCAAATGCTAAGCAATTGTCACCAAAAAGAGAAAGACAACAATCTTCAACAGCAACTAATACCGAGCCAGAACCACCCAAACAACCTGTTAGCACAACACATGTACCTACTCGACAGTATTCCGAAGTTGCAACACAAACATTACAAGTAATGAGTTTCTCATTCGAATCGAAATCATTTTGATGTTGTACATTTCAAGGATGCTTGTATTCAAACATCACCAATCAAAGAAGATCATCTTTTATCATCTTCAAATACCAATATCAGTCAAACTGATCAACATCCAACACGTGATGATGACAATCATTCCTCCATTTGGCATCGTCCTCCACCACGTTCAAAATCTGAACTAACTCAAGTATCTTCATCTCCATCGCCGGTTAAACGGCACCACCACCATCATCATCGTCATTCATTTCGTCCAGTTGTAATTACTGAGCATCCTCATCGATCCAATGTCTATCCTTCTACGATTGTTCAATCATCTCAAGATAGTACTTTGACACAAGTAACATCAATTATGATCCATGATCAAAATCGAAATCATGATCAATCTCAAGAACAAATATTTCAAAGTAAAAAAGAAAAGAAAAGAAAAGAAAAAGATTAAAACTAAATTGAGGGTGTTGTATTCGTTGTAGATGAGAATGACGATGATCAAACTGATTATTCAAATGATGAGATATTAAATATGTTGATGCAAAAACGAGACGAATTGTTAATGACATTTCGGTAAGAATTTTAATAAATTTTCTTGTCTGCAAATGTCATAGACACGATATATTTTTCTATTTCAGGGATATTGAACAACGTTTGACAACTATGACTGTTGAATGAACATTCTCGTTTTTTTTCTCTTCTTGTATTTCATCTGTCAGATTAGATGTTCATATTTCATTTATTGTCAATTATTTTTTATTTAGTTTATAAACGAATAAAATTGAACGTTTTATGGGATACGTCAAAGACCTTTAGTATCAAGGGCATTGTTAATTTAAGTAATTAATAAAGAACTTTGCAAACAAATATTTTAATCCTCAGCTGAGTTATCAAAAAGATCCTTAACAATCAGGAAAAAATGACATTTGTCGTAAGATCACAAAGAATTAATTCACTTTATCCTATATCAAGGTAATCAATAGCCTTATAAATAGGACATACATATACCCTCCAGACTTTTCATTAATATATCTCACAAAAGATAAATAAAAATGAAATATCCATTAGTATTTATCTTCATTTTATATCTTTGTAATTCAAGTAAATAAACAAAAAAATTCATCGATTTTCTCTTTTCATTCGTTTCAATTCTAGCTAATGCATGGATTCGTGTAAAAAATAAGGGCGGTTATGTCGCTCGATTTTATATTGACTATTATGATTATTCACAGGCACCAGATACGAAATTATCTGGTATTTACACGCCTGTTCGATTGTTTTCTCGTACATTATCAACAGATAACTATCCTATAGGAAAAATTCGTGGTATTAATCTACCACGTACGGCTATTGCAGCACGTGTTCGTGTCGAACGCTTTATATTCTATCCATTTTTTGGCTGGTATTGGAAAGAAATCTTTCAACAAGAATTTCATCCTCGAACGAATATTTGTTTTGATATTTGGGGTACAACTGCATATCCACGTTGGTCGAGTGTTAATTGTTAACTTATCCAATAGCTTTTATCTCGTAGTCGTATTATTCTAAATAAATTTTAAATATTTTACACCCATAGAACGAAAAAAAAATACTTCTCTTACTTCTTATTTATTGATCAATTGACAAAAAAGTTAATGATAACTATTGACTAACGGTCATTAATGAAAAATCACACAATAAATATTATTCATATTTTACGACATATCCAAAGGGCATCGAACACTTAGATAGTTGTAAAAATAAAACTTTTCCAAGAACATTTTTTTGTTTGAAGAAGAAAAAACGAAAATATTTATCAGATGTTCGACGAGTAATTTTCTTGTCGATCGACATTTTCGAAATGATTACTTTGACAACATAAATTAAACAAGTCTTTCGCAATAGTCAATATTTTTCAAACAACAAAAGACAAAAGCTAAGCCATCTGACATCATTTAAACAAGTCTATCGTCGTTTAGATTGAATAGGCAGATCTAATAATGATATATTTTCGTTTTTTTCTCAGAGAAATTCTTGGCCGTGTTTACACAAATGACCTGAACAAAAAAAAAGAACAAAAAAAAAGAAAGAAAAAGATAGATTATATTGTGCATTTATATAGCAAAGCTGAATTAAACTATATGAAAAGAAAACGAGGAATACAAGAGAAACAGTGATACGTTGGAAAATAACCGCATATCGATTGTTTTTGTTTTGTGAAAAAGAAAGAAAGAGAGAGAGAGAAGACATGAATGGGTGTATTTACAAGAAAGAATAAACATACAACCATTCAGGTACACAATTTAGTTAAAACGTTTTTTTTTATTTTCTTGTCCTCGTTTTCTTCGATAATCGAAATAATCAATTTTAAACAGTAATCAAACATAGAACGAAAGCAAGAATGGACGAAAGGAAAACAGTGAAAATGTTAATCGATTGTTTTTGACCAGCATTCCAGAAATGACCACCATAAGTACCTGAACCTGGGTAGTAATTGTAATTAGATCCATAACCCGATGATCCATAACCAGGTCGGTTATAATAATTCGTATTGGGATTCGAATAAAAACTACCTGAGCCTGGATATTGATTATAGTATGAACCATAAGATCCGGCTCCTTGACCATATTGTCCATCTATATTAACAATAAAAAAACAATAGTTTAATTCAAATTAACAAAACATTTTACATTGTCCAGCACCGTATTGACTACCGCCGTAAGGATAATAGTTTGATCCAACGCCGTATTGATTCGAATATCCATAGAATTGTCGGCCAGCTTGATTTTGACCTACGTTAAGTTCTTTAGATAGTCCCATACCAGCACCTTGACCAAATTGTTGTTGTAATCCTGGTTGTTGCTGTTGTAGACCAGGTTGTCGTTGCTGTAGTCCAGGTTGTTGTTGTTGTTGTTGTTGTAAAGAAAATTGTCCTTGTAGATTTTGTGGAAGTGGTTGTTGACGCGCATTTGTTTGCAAGTTAGGATCCGGTTGTTGTCCAGCATTTAATACAGTTTGTCGTCGTCGACGACGAGCTCGATTTGCATCAGTGACTAAAAAAATATCAAATATCAATTTCAAATTACGTCGATAGTCATTCTGTTAAACTATACGTTCTATGCCTCTTATTATCGACTATTCTGATAGAAAAAGGTCATTTACAAACTATTGTTCTACGTTAGCATCTTTGTATTATTTGTTATTGATCCTCCCCTAACCTTTGAATGCATCTTCTTTTCATGAAGGTCACAAACTCAAATAAGCGCAATTGAAACATTGTCAGCAGATTTTTATCATGTAATCTTAGATAGTTTTTAGTTTTTCTTTCAAAATAGAATGACAGATAATACAACACGAGAAGAAGAAAAAAGCGAATCGTTCGTTCGACTTTCTGTCATCTTTTCTTTTGAATTTTATCACTCGAAAAGCGGTTTAGTTTTTCAAGGCTGAGTTTCATTTTTCTTCTTCTTCTTTGATTCGATTACAACGAGTAATATATATTGTCATACTTACCGATAACGGACAATAATAAAATGGTGACGATTAATTTGCAAATAGCAGTCATTTTTGTTCGACAGATAATTTGTGATATCAATGAATAGAAAATCTAAATATCAATGAAAAGAAAAGAAAATAACATAGGCAAATCGATGGTATTGTTTTCTATTAACACAAATTATGCCAAGTGCTTAAGATGGAAGAAAAAGGACGAGACGAAAAAAAGAGAGAGAGAGGGAAGAAGAAAATTTTGAATGAATATTCGAATTCTTTTATTCATGTTCGTCTTTTTTTTCTTGTTCTTCTTTGCTTTCTCTTTTTTTTATAGTGAAAATAGCTGTAAGACAAAATGACGATAAAAAAGAGACCGAAAAGAAAAAGAGGGACAACGAAATATGAAAAAAAATGATGAATGGCGCAAATGAAAGGAGCTGCTAAGTGTGTATACTCGCATAAACTTCTCTTCTGTCTCCTTTTTTTGCTTTCTTTCTCTCAATTTCTTCATTTTGACTACCTTCAAACATAGGCATATACGACAGATCTCTTTCTTTCTTTTCGTCTTCCTATTTCATATTAATTCTCCTCTACACTACGATTCGAATCCTAATAGTACATTTTGGCCTGTGGGCTTCATCCATTGTGTTCATTTACTACGAATACATAGACGACGTAACATTACGAATGAAAAAAGAAAATGTCCTATGTCTCGATTGTTTCATTCTCTCGTCTTTTTTTTTTATAAACAATTCTTGGCGTAGATTACGGTCAACTGACATGTTTGTCATCTTTCTTGTTAATATATTATAGGTCAGCGTTCATGCAATGTTGTCTCAGTTCGGTTCGGTTTTTTTTTACCTCCGCACGCATATAGATACGCGACGATGAAATGTTCGGTCTGCTTTGGTTGTATATAACCTTAATGGAATATTTCGCTATTAGTATGATGCACAGTTTTTCTTTCGTTTCCTCTGTCTCTGTGTCTTTCGATGTATAATGTATGAAGAGCATACATTTCATCAATATACAACGCATCATTACAAATCATCACTTTTTTTTCGCCATGTTCTGCTTATCGAAGGACAAAATGAATTCATTTTCAAGTCATAAACACACTATTTTAGATAGACAGAAGAGAGAGAGAAAAAAACGTACTCTATAAAAAAGTGCATTCGTAATTTGCATTTCGAATGGGTACAAAAAAAAAGTTTAATAGTACTTTTTGAATTCAGATAAATTATTTTAAAAAAAGAAACTCTATCAAATTGTTCCTTTCTATCGCGATATTTGATAATAGGGCGAAATTATGCGTGTGGTTTTGATATATCGAATACGAAGATCAACAATATTATGCACAAAAAAAAACGAGGCAGAGACGTCTTTCCTTGAGTGCACACAATCGGTATTAGTTTCTTCTGCTGTTTTTCAAGATCAAATAAAAGTAATCTTACTTTAAATCGGTCTTTCGCGGTGCCAACAAGAAACAATGACCGAAAAAGTGATGACTTTTATACTGTCATACTGCTGTTTACCTTTTTTTCTTCTCCACTTCAAAACTGAATCATTATTAATATAAAAAAAAAAGAGAGAAAATTTTAATTTGGCATGGAATGAATATTCATACCGATGAATAATCGAACCAAGAATGAGTAACATATCGATTAGTCATCATAGGTTGACATACAAGCAGAGAGGTATGTCTGTGCTCGAGTATAAATCGATTTGATGCCATTCATTTGATTTTTATATTATGATAAAAAAATGTTACTAGCTGGTTCTTGATAACAAAAAAAAAGAGTAAAGATTCTGAGTCAATAGTGATGTAAAAATGTCAATTTGATAAACTCCTTTTGATGATTTATTTTTTCGAGGTCGATACGTTCATTCAGGAATAATTTCTGTGTGTTATGCATCGTGAAGATTTTCACCTTTTATATGTTTATTATTTATTTATTTATTTATTTGCAAATATTCTCTTGTACTTTTATCACGATTTTATGGTCAAAACTATCGAGATTGCACTTGACAATGGTTAAATATTGATGAAAGACGATAATCTCTTTAAATCTCGTATAATAGTAAATCGTTTCTAGAGAATATTGTAACGAATTTTCGTTTTATAACACAAAATCAACAGTAAAAATAATAAATCTCACTATGAATTAATTGGAAACTCGAATGTATATGTGTTGACAACGATACTTTTTTTCTCGTATAAGTTAATCGTTAACAACAACTCAATGGGAGGTCTTTCGATTTTGTTTGGTGCTTTGATCAAATTTTTTGCTTAATATAACAACAATACATGACTGAATTAATCGAACTACGTCCGTTAAAAACAGGTAAATCACGACGAGCCCATCGAACATCATATATTTACCAAACTGCAACAGTCATACCTAAGATTAATGATAATGAGACGAGTAGTGATGATGATGATTCACCTATTATTCTTAATTTAAAATCTAAACCGACGAAGAAATCATCGAAACGACATAATAGTATTCAAACAGTACCGCTTATCGTCAATGCTCAACCGGTGAAAGAAAAACGAGATAGACATGAACAGCAAATTCAACAATTTATTTTCAATACTCAACCAGCATCTTCATCACCAAAGAAAAAGGAAATTATTTTCAATCCTGATATTGAATATATACCATTTTCTGCTCCAACAAGATCGTATCGAACAATAGTCGAACGATCTCCTTATGAATATCGATATCCGTTTGATTCCTATAGATCTTATGAATTGTCTCCTACTAGACGTGTTGTACGGAATTATCTACCTCCACATGCAAGACGATTAGTGAATCGATTTATAGATCGTTTAGAAGATGAACATGATTATGATCATAGTATAGATGATTGTCGAGCATGTCGTCGATTAAGATCATCGATGGACTATAGAAGACGAAGAACTTGTAGTGAACACGATGTATGCTGTTGTCATCGATCATCATCACATACACACGCGCATGATCACTCGAATGATTGTAAAGTGTGTAATCTATTGACAAAATCAGATATTGTTATTTCAAAAGTCGAAGATCAACCAAAGGCAAGAAAAAAGGTAGCTACTAATTGTTATTATTATTTGATTTTGATTCGTATGTTTTAAATATATTCATAGAAACAACAAAAACAAGTTCATATCGTTGAAAGTGTCCCATCAAAAATCAAATCAGTCGAACAGACAACAACAACAACGACCACTGCAGCAAATCCGCAAACAACAACTATTCCTTCTCTTCCAGTGAATGCATCTTACTATCCTACATCATATACGACTTATGCAGATCCATATACCGGCATGGCATATGCGTATGATCCATATGCAACAACCGCCGGTTATGATTACTCATCTTATTACACGTATCCTACTTATTTACAAAGGTAAATTCTATTGGAATCAAATTTTGAAAGTAGACTCAATTAGTTCCTAGCCATCCTGTTACCAACCCTTCGAATACAACAACAGAAACCACGACAATAGTTGATCCCAATTCTCTTGTAGATACAGGAACATATACGTACATGCCAACTAAACAAAGAAAAGAAAAACAACCTAATCAAACAGTTATTGTTCATAATGTTCGTAATCCAACGCCACCCACACCAAAAATCATTATCAAACAGCCACATCGACTTCCAACACCGCCAACACCAAATATTATTATTGAACAACCACGTCGAGTACGACTACCACGAAAAATTAAAACAAAAACTTTATTAAAAGAACGTTCTACACAAACACCACATACAACAACAACAACTTATGTTCAAACATAACAATGTTTCCTTTTATTTTCGAAAAAGAACAGTAATAGAAAGATAACAAAATTCGTTGAATTCGTACTTTGAATCTAATCACAAAGATTGCATTGCATTACATTCGAATTCGATATGTTTTTATCATTTCGATTAAGGCTATTCTATAAGGCTGAATGCACTCGTCGTTTTTTCTTGGTTTAAGTAGTAATTCAACGATGAAATTAGAGACAATAGAAAACTGTTTATTGTTTATTTTGATGAATAATATAAGAAATTAAAAAAAAAGAACTGATTTAAATGAATAGACTACTAATAAACTAAAAATGATAGAACATTTGAGGTGAAGAATAAAGTTTTTCTTGATTGACTAAGAGTCTCTTTGGATGTATTGTTAAATTGTTGTTTATTCAGTTTCGCTATAATCTTCTGGATATTCACCATCATCTTCAGCACCTTCATCTTGACCACCAGGTTGTGGTTGAACATTGGCTGGTGTATTTGGTTGTGGTTCATCTTCTTCTTCGAAGTCACCATCATCTTCGTCGTTATTATAATTTGGTTGAGGTTGGGGCTGTGGTTGAGGTTGGGGTTGAGGTTGAGGTTGAGGTTGAGGTTGTGGATTGTATGGATATGGGTTATATGGATCATAGTTATAAGATGGTTGAGGTTGAGGTTGTGGTTGTGGTTGTGGATAATAGCCACCTTCTGTTACCTAAACGAACAAAAGAAAGAGAATGTATGAAGAATAAGATTGAATTGGAAAAGAAATGATTACTTGTAAATCAATTGAAGCTACATCATTTGGATTTCCTGTACCGGCACTGCATTCATATCGACCACCGTCGCTGTATGTAGCATCTGGAATTGCAAGACGTGCGATTTTTCGTGGGCCAGCAAGTACTGTGCTTTGTGCTTTGTATGGTAATGGCTAAAATAATGAAATCATCTATATAGATAAACCGAAATCTCCGACGATAATTACTTGATTGCCGGAACGAGTCCATCGTGGTTGAGCATATTGATTGTATGCTGTAACTTCACAATCGAAGTAGATGCTTTGTCCAGAAGATACACGAGCACCACCATCGGGTCCATAGATGTAAACATCAGAGTAGCCTTGTGGTTGTGGTTGTGGTTGCGGTTGTGGTTGTGGATAATAGCTACCACCATGTTGTGATTGTGGTCCAGTTTGATATCCTAAGCCTCGGGCATATTCCCATGGAACACATCGTTCACAACATTCACCAGGTAATGTTGCAGCAACGAAATCTTTGCCACAGTTTGGTACAGCACAAGCACGACGATTGCAATTTGGATCTAAATATTCATAACGAATAGTTAGCATCTAAATAGGAAATTCTTACCAGTATATGCTTGACGTTTGAATAATCGTCTAAATGCATTGGTTTCTCGACGAGTTAATTGACGTGATGAAGTCAATAATTTCATCGAGCTGGCGATGCAAATAGCCGCACATAGAACAATAGCTACTAACGTGAGTTTCATTCTAAAATCAAAATGAAATATATGAAAAATTAAACATACATTTTGAAACAATAAGATTGGGAATATAGCTAAGAGAAAAACCTATCCGATCGATCGAATCGTTTATTCAACTGTAATGTAAACTCGAAATCGAAGCGCTTTTTTGTATGATGCTCTTTTATCTCACTTATCTCATTTTCTCCCACGATACAAACGTGATCTGTAGATGAAATAAAATCCATTGCCAATGCCATTCACTTTTTTTTCTTCTTCTTCTCTCCTCTTTTTATGCATTTATCGCTTCCAATCTTTTGCGAACTATTGTCGAAAACGATACATTCCTTTTTCTTTTTTTTTTTCGTTTTTCATCGATTCATTTCAAGATAACTTTTACGTCTTCCTTTTCCTATTGCAAGGTTGTGCACGCACACTCTTTATCTTGCTTGGTTAGCAATCATCATACTTATTTGTTGCTTCTTTCACTCACTCACTCGCTTTTTTATAGTTGCAATTAGAGACAAAACCTAGGAAACAATTTGTTGAGAGAAAACTCAATCGAATTTTTTTATTATCTTGTAATATAAACTATCTAACAAAGAAAAAAGAAAGAAAAAGAGAGAGAGGAATTGATTTTTATTTCACCCGATGCAAATCGAATAGTTTGTTGGTTTTTTTCTCTCTCTTCCTCACTAATAAGTGCAACAGAGGAAAAAAATATGTGGATTTTGTCTTATCTTTGTAATTTACAATTTTATTCTATTACATATATAAATAGATGTGAAATTCAAGACCATGCTTCTATGTGCCTTGCAAACAGTCAGTAAATAATCATCTTGTTGAATTACTACTGTTCAAATACTGTCGAAGTCCAAATATTCTCTTAAGACAGATATTAGTGCATATTTGTCTGTTGTACGATGGACGTGAACCTTGAATACAAAAATTCGTAGACGTATTTTTCATTGATAATCATGTCAAAATTACTGCACGTACATATTAAATTCATTTTTTTCCTCGAGAAAAGAGTAAAAATCTATTGATAATACACAACTAATTATGTAATATTTCGATTAACAAATATAAAAGAAATATAGAACAGGAAATGAAATTATTCATTAATGAACAAATGACAAGGACTCGTTTTGCATAATGAAATAGGAACAAAAAAAAAAGACAATGTCTCTTGCGAAAGATTTCATTCTAATCATGTTTGATGGATGAATATAAATATGTATGAGAAGATGTTTTATTCATTGACCTTCGTTCGGAATAATATACTTTGAGTGAAATACGAATTATCAAAGTACGATGATAAAAAAACAATTATTATTTGATACTTTGAATTTTTTTGTAGTTGTAAACAATCGTCTGCGGAGAAAAATGAAATCGATGATGGCTGAAGATATGTCAAATGTGTTTGACAAAGACTTGTTAAACAAACATGCAGTGAAACAAATGTATGCCAAAAGATTACGTGACTGGTGACAGTAGTAATAATAATATTTTGTTTTCGATGAATCAATTTTGTCTATCTACTGATTTAAATTTTAAAATAAATATCGATATGATGTAAGATCAAATAATAAAATCGTCCGTTGAAAGGTTTCCAATGAAATCAAGTTAAATAAATAGTAACCGAAATGAACAAGACAATTCTTTTTTTATCTTCGGTTTAATTACTGGACAACTTTTTTGTTGATGATGATGATTGATTGATGACTTGAGGGAATTATTTAATCTGTCTTTCACAACCTGTAATGAATTATATGCCCGTTAATGTGTAGATTTGATTGATTAGGAAGGAAGCATTTTTTTTTCTTCTTCTTCGGACAATGAACTTTCATACGATACTTTGTTTACAATTGCATATGTTCACTATTATTCAATAGACGAATGCAAAGGGCATTCTATTAATAAAAACGCAAACAAACTACAATTCATTTGTAATTATATGGTAAATGAATATCGGTCAGCGAAAATTGAGAAAATCTATTAACGATTACGTATTTATTTCATTTGACTGAGTTTTCTCAAATTTACTGAAAAATATCTTTCTTCAATTCAAAACAAACGGTAAACAATTTTCTCGAGATGAACGTATATAAAAACATCTTGTCTTATCTTGAATATCTATCATTTAATAGATCTACCAATGACATCTATCTATACAATGAAGAAGTACTACCACTACTAGTAAAAATAGGATGTTGTTGAACCAATCATAATCGATGCATGCAAGGCTAGATGATGATGATTCAATCGATCGATGTATGTCATAGATTTCTTTCCTCTTTTTTCCTCTCCCCTTCTCTCCCTCTTCTTCTTCTTTTTCTTCTTCGTTTTCATTAACTCGTTTGTAACAGTGAATTGGGTGAGGGTGCGAGTGGTCAAGGAATAATTTGATGGTCGATCGTGAGAAATGTTCGTAATATTTTTCTTAATTTTGCTCTTCTCGTCTGATAAACCGGTGGTCAAGACATTTAATCTTGACATAACTTCTCCTGACATACGAATCGGTCCAGCAAAATCATTATTCGGCTTTTCCGTCGTCTCATCTTCAACAAAACAACAGTGGTTAGTTGATTTCGAACAAATCTTGTTCATAGTTTTCAATATAAATTAGGTCTTATGTCGGTGCACCACGAGCGTTACTTGCTCGACAACGATTTTCTACAGTAGCAACAAATAGTACTGAAACAATACCAACTGGTCGTTTATTTGGTAATATTTTCGAATGTCCAAATGGTACAAATGAATGTCGTCCAATGCTTTTTGAGAGTAAGAAGAAGAAGAAAAAGAAAAAAACAATATCGAAATTCTTTATCTTTCTAATTTCAAGATGAATTATCAAGGGTAATACCATCGTTTTCTAATGTACTCGACGATGCTTGGCTCGGTTCAACAATAGTTGCTACATCCGATGATTCACTGATCGTATATAAAACAGAAATTTCTAGTCAAGAAAATGATTTTATACGTTTTCTTAGGCATGTGGATACCGTCTGATGCGAAATATCAGCATAGAACGATATGATACACGTGGTGCTTGCTTTAAACTATCTTCCGATCATGTAAAATCGATCGAGTTTATACATTTGAACGAGATAATTTTTATTTATTTTAGCATGATCTATCTTATTATGATTTTTGTGATCAAAGTTCTGAAACAGAATTATTACATGAAGGAAGTGCTCTTTGTCAGAATGGTTTCAGTCTTGCTTATATACCTTCAGGAGGAGTAAGATATTTAAAATATAATTTGCAGACAATGTAATGTATCGGATGATTTCTAGCGATCAGATATAGTTCTTTTTGGTGAACCAGGAGCATTTCAATGGTCGGGCCGAATCGAAGCTGATTATTTCGATACACTTCTACGTCAATTACACGGATTTAAAAGTGTTATTTCGACACCATTGCCGTACAGTTATCTAGGTTATTCGGTATTGATAATCAAAAGTAAAATTCGAGATACAAATGATACATCGTATATATTTGTTGCCTCGGCACCACGTGCTGCACATGGTCGAGGAGAAATTCGTTTTTATACGAAACGTTTTCTATCATCGAATAATTTCGGTTCCGATACATTACAACCAATCTATCAAATCAATGAAAATAATCGTTCTGCACCCTACGTTCTAACTGGCGAACAAACAGGAAGTTATTTTGGTTATTCACTAACTGCAGGAGATTTAAATGGAGACGGACATACAGATCTTATCGTCGGAGCACCATTTTATTATTCGAAGAAGACAGGACATGGCGGTGTTGTTTATATTTACTATGGTCTTAATGGAAAAGTAGGAAAAAAAACGAATCGACATTTTCTCATGAAAATTTGTTCGTTGTTTCGTCTAGTTTTCTGATAGTCGACGCGAGAAATTATTTGAATCAGCCATTCATTCACGCTTTGGTTTCTCGATTGTTTGTATACCGGATTTGAATAAAGATGGAATCGATGGTAAATATTTTAATTTGACTTGAATCGATACAATATTCGTATGATCTAGATTTAGCTGTATCAGCACCTGGTGAAAAAGATGATGTACATACAGGCAGTGTGTATATCTATCTTGGTTCTCGGACAAATAAATTAACTAAACATGCACAAAAAATTGTGCCAAGTCAATTGTTAAATAATGTCAAACAATCTGTTCCGATCAAAGATTTTGGTTATTCATTAGCTACACAATCGCCATTTAAACATCCGATTACATCTTCATCAGCAATCTCAGCTAATCATAGTGTAATTCTCGATTATCCATCGTTAATTATCGGAATACCAAAAGCGGATATGGTCGTCAATTTACGGTAGAAAAAAAAAACTTCTTGAAAAAATATGAGAAAAACAAAACAAAACGCTTCGATTCTCTAGATCTCATCCATTAGTCAATGTTATCGTTCGAATTGGTAATATGAAAGAACTTCAATCGATTCGTTACAGTGCCGAAAATCGCAATTGTACTGCCCTTGATGGAACATCAGCTGTTTGGTAAAGAAAATATATCGAAAATTTTCTTTTTAAGAATTTGTTTCTTTTTTACTACAGTTTTCATGTTCAAGTCTGTTTCGATTCATATGATAAAGCCACTCAAAATTTAAATATCAATTACAAATTAACAGCCGATTATCAGTCGGCAATTCGTCGAATTCTCTCGACAGTTAATCATTTACCAACGATAACCAGTAAACAAGTGATAAATACATGCAAAAACGAAACATTCATTACAAAGGTTAGTCGAAAGAACGACAAGTGCTCGGGCATTTGTAATTCGATCTTTTTGAGAAAATGATGCAGAGAGAAAAAAAACACATGTAATGAAACAAATCAAGGACATGAACTGATTTCAAGATATCCTTAATAGGAAATTTGACCTGAACCTTGTGTTTGTTTCGTCTAGAGTGGAAACGATGATTTTCTGACTCCGATTTATTTCTCATTACAATACAATATCTCTCAAGATCGAAATGACCTTCAAGGTACGCCGTATATTTCCGAAGGAAGTATACCGATAATCAATGCAACTGATGAACTTCGAAAAACACAATTTCAAGTAGGAATTTCGATGAATTTGAGAATATAAAACGAAAAAAACGATTTTTTTTTCAAGGCCAATTTTTATAAAGGTTGCGGAAATGATGATCGATGTATAACTGATCTTCAATTAACGGCTGAATTTGTTTATGGACAAAAGTAAGATTTCGAAATGATTGATTCGAATTGATTGATATTAAATTTTTAAAAGTGATTTTCTTCACAATGAGTCGTAAGATTTCACAGCTAAAGCTTGCCTTCACGAATATTTTCATTTTTTGTTTGTTTTAACAATTCATATTTTGTGTTTTGCTTTCGAAATTTAGAACGTTGAATATTCCTGTGTTTGGTATTGACTCAGAAATTCGTATTCGTTTCAATTTAACAAACATTTTAATCGAACGAAATCGTCGAAAAGCAGATCCAGCATTCGGAACAAAGATCGATGTCTATTTTCCAACATCATTCATTCAATTTTCCAAAGCAAATATGGTAAATCAACAAAATTCTATTCTCATTTTGATTCGTAATTTTTCATTTCAAGGATGATACCATCTATTCATGTTTGCCAATAGGTTCAAATCATGTTCGATGTAAAATGACCGATTATTTAAACAATCCATTTCCACCTGGCAAATCATCAATAGGCGAATTAACTTTCAAACTATGGAATGTTTCGTTAAGTAATATCATTCGTTTTGATTTCAATACGACAACATTAACAAATGAAACTAATTTGGATAATAATAATGTCACTTTATTAGCTAAAGTTTTGTTAAAAACCGATCTCAGATTGGCATCTTCACATGAACCTGAACAAGTTTCGATTGGTGGCGATCAAACAGTCGGATTAAGTTCGATTAAAAATCTCGATGAATTCGGAATGGAAGTTATACATATCTATCAAGTAGGAAGAAGTTCAATTTCTTGTGTTGTATCGAAAAAGACAAACAACGATTGGATTGATTTTAGGTTGTCAATGACGGTCCGAATAATGTTCGTTCACATAACGTCACGATATTCTGGCCGTATGAAACTCGTGATGATGAAGGAGATAATGGAAAGATTTTACTGTATCTTGTTGAAGATCCAATTATTGAAACTTCGCCAACATTATCGAATACGGGTATGAAAATCGAAGGTTATTGCGAACGGCCACCTCAATGGCGTGATCATCTTCATATACTCAATGGATTGAATCAATCAACGAGTTTAAATCGAAAACGTCGTGAAGAACAAACGGTTGACAATGGTGCTGATCCGAAAAATCCATCAATAGTCGTTCCAACACCACCATCGCCTGTAACACGGACATTGACATTGACATGCGATCCGCTGTATAAAAACATTCGTTGTTATCCAATCTATTGTCATATCAATGGAATCGCAGTACAACATTACTACAATATTAAACTTCGTGCAAGATTATGGAACAGTACATTAATTGAGAATTATTATCAATCGTATGATCGTGTTGATATACAATCATATGCTTTTATTACTATTAATGATTTATTAATTGTTCAATCGTCGATAAACAATGATAATACGACGGTAAAAATCGATTTTGAATATCGTATGAATTCAATTATTTGTTTTTGTTTTATTCAAGGTAACAACACCGGCAGAATTTGCCAATCGAATCGATCCGTTTTATATTCCACGTTTGCCACTTTGGGTGCCTCTTGTTGGTGCTATGGCTGGTCTTATTCTTCTCATTTTCATTGTCATTGTCTGTTGTTTGGTAAGTTGATAAATCTAAACACAAAAAATTATGATTTTCTTTTTTGCTTAAATATATATTTTACTAACAAATCTAATCAAACACCTCACATATAATCTAGGTTGGATTTTTTAAACGAAATCGTCCGCCAACATCTTCTCTTCAATGAATAGTTATTTTTCCTCTCGTTTCTTTTTTTCTCGGGTATATTACTGGTCGTTGTCATTGCTGTGTTTTTGTTGTTTCGAATGTTTTCTCCACACTCGTTCTATTTGATGTTCCATTTTAAATATCTGAACTCGGCCCACATTATACATATCAACCGGTCGAGAGAGAGAGAGAGAGAGGGTGACATCTTGTTGTTATCACTAATTGATTGGTAGAAGCGAAAAATGCATAATCAACAGTTAAAATGAAACATCAAATGGAACCAGTTTGAGTGTTACTGTTTCGAATGTTTATCGTTTCGTATTTATTTATCTCGACATAATTTTGTTTTTGTCATATTTCAGCTTGGTTTCTTTCAACGAACAAAAGCTCCGCCATCGAAAAAGAAATCAACAACTCTTGGACTCGATGGAACGACAACGAATAGTTCGAGTGATGAACATCAACGAATACTTCTTCGACAATCTCAACGACAACATTTTCTCAATCAATTGACAACAAAGAATTCATTCAAAGAAGAAACCTTTCCAACGAAACAAACGACAGTCCCATTGATACATTCGATACCTGAAGTACCATCTGTTGATAATCCTGATCAAGATATGGACGATGAAGACGAAGAATTAGTACATCGAAATCTCGCAACACATTCAGATCTCGAAGAAGAAGAAGCTCGTTTTCCTGTTGAATATGATGAAGATGATTTTTCAGTTAAAACCAACGAACGATTAGTAGACGCTGAATCACTCAATCAATGAGAAAATAATCGAATCAAAATTTTTTGTTTGTGTTTTGCTTTTCAATGCACATTTTCTATTTTTAAATTTAGTAGTCAGATAGAGTTTGTCGAATGTATTTTTAATTGAGTCTCTCTCTCTCTCTCGTTTTTTTTTCTCGACTAGCATTTATATTTAATCAATCTCAGGTTTTAGTCCGGTTTTGTGTTGACGTATTTCGAATGCTCAAAAACAATTCATTTATCTCTTTTTAATGATTTATTTAGAATTATTTTCATCCTTTCACGTACACACACACACACACACGCCCATAGTCAGATGATGTTTTGCTCACCAAATCTTCTCACATTTTCTTTTAAATAAAAATACAATAGATGTATATATATATATATATATATCGGCAAACCATCTGTTGCCGATCGTTTCTTCGAAGACGAAAAGAAAAATTAACTTTTCCTTTTCTTTTTCATCTTCAGATTTTGTTTTCTTTTTTATTTGATCTTGTGTGTGTATTGAAAATAAACAATGTCGGCCGAACAACGTAAAGCGGAGCTCGAAGCTAAACGAGCTAAATTAGAAAAAATGCGACAAGAAAAATTAACCAAAACTGTTCCATCAACGCCAATAACACCCGGTGCAGGAATGACGTCTCTTGGTTCGACAATAACACCAAAAGAAAATGTCGATCCCGACGAAATTCTAAGTGAAGTTGGTATTCGTCAGCCAGCTCATGTACCAAGTGCATCACCAACAGTCTCAAACACTCCGTCATCAGCAGCATCATCATCGACACAACAAAAACGTCGGCCACCGACGAATATTCCATTACAAATTTGTCAAGTAGCTTCAGCTACAATTAGTGTAGCACCTAAGGAATTAGTTACCTATTCGAAAGAAGTTCAAACAATTGAATCAGGCGATAAAGATCCAGCTGCAAGTCCTATTCAACATGATCATTTAACATGGGACGATGAATTTCAACCATCAACAGCTGAACATAATCGTCTTGTTTATGTTAGTGAAGATGATGATACAATGAGTTTAGATGATAATACGAAACCATCGATTGGTTTATCAATGTCATCGGCAACTGATTTAAAACGAACACGTTCACTTAAACAACAACATAAACAATTGAGTTTACAAGGTCAACAATCGATAATCAAACCCGAATTGACCAACGAAGAACGTGAACAAGTTCTAAAAAGTGAACAATTTCAAGATTTCTTCTCTCGTACATCACGTTTAATGGAACGTTCATTATGGGAAGGACCACAAGCATTTGATATATTCAAAGATTACAGTGGCAGAGATCTCGATGAACAAAATGGTAAAATGGATGTTGGAGAAATTATTAAGTTCGATCGAGAATTTTCCGATGAACGTTGGACACGTCATCGTATTGTAACATGTATTGATACATCAACTTATCATCCGGAATTAGTCTTAGCATCTTATTCACAAAACGATGAATCAACACACGAATCCGATGGTGTCGTTCTTATTTGGAACACAAAATATAAATCGAAACCTACACCCGAAGTAAGACAATGTTTTATTTTAACCTTTTTTTTCTTTGGCAACAACTAAAAAAAATTTGCCAAAAAAAAATGATTGTAACAGCTGTTACAATTATCAATTGCAATCGATGCAAACGAATAACTATTTCATAACATCATTCTTAATTTTGTCTATTTAGTATGTATTCAATTGTCAATCATGGGTGACATCCTGTGTGTTCAGTAAATTCCATCCGAATATTCTCCTCGGTGGTACATATAGCGGTCAAATCGTTGTTTGGGACACACGTACAAATAAACGAACACCTGTACAACGTACAGCACTATCGGCATCTTCGCATACACATCCTGTTTATTGTCTACAAGTGATTGGCACACAAAATGCTAATAATTTAATATCAATATCGAATGAAGGCAAAATGTGTTCATGGAATATTGAAATGATGACTCAACCGCAAGAAAGTATGGATTTAGCCTATCGAACAAAACCGGTTGCAGCAACACGAATGGTTTTTCCTGGTGTTGAAGTTAATAATTTTATTATTGGTAGTGAAGAAGGTCAAGCTTATTCAGGTTTACGACACGGTACAAAAGCAGGTATTCAAGAAAGTTATGAAGGACATTTCGGTCCAATAACTGGTCTCAGTTGTCATAATGTCAATGGTTCAGTTGATTTTTCATCGTTATTTTTAACTTCATCATTCGATTGGAGTGTTAAACTCTGGTCATTGAAAGAATCGAAACCATTGAATTCATTCGAAGTTAACAGTGATTATGTTACTGATGTTCGTTGGTCACCTGTTCATCCAAGTGTCTTCTTAACATGTGACATAACCGGTCGTTTTGATATATGGAATCTCAATCATGATTCAGAATTGCCATTACTAAGTACAACACTCGATGGCAATGTTGCACTAAATAAATGTCTATGGTCACATAATGGACAACAGATTATATTAGGTGATGATCAAGGCAAATTACGTTTATATGATGTTAATGAATTTTTAACTAATCCAAAACAAGATGATTTTAATAAATTAGGTAGTACATTACAAGAATTCAAACGAAATACACTCGATGCATTCGATGATAATCATCCGACAAGTGTAACATCGACGGCAACAACAAGTGCAACATCAGTTGGTCATAGTTCATGAACAAAAAAAACAAAAAAAACTCATAATATATTACAAACATTCGTCAATTTCGTTTCTTTTTGCTTTATCTCTCGTCTCTTAATCATATTTGTTTGTTTTATTTTATTTTATTTCTTGATTATGTCAAAGGGAAACACATGTGCGTTTTATTTCATCTTTTTTCTTCATCCGTCAAAATAGAGTTCAAAACTTTAAAATTCAATGCATTGAAACCACTTCCATAGTACTGATTCCAATCGAATTCTTTTGACATATGATTCTCAGCACTAAATGCCATCAACATTTTCTGTTCATCATCTGTATTTAAAAGTTCTTCGCCCATTTGTTGTTCGTCAAGTGTTTTAAAACGTGCACCTTGACCGAACATTTGTCCCGTACGACGATTACGAAATGTTGCAATTGTTCGTAATGTTAACGATATACGTTGACTTGAATATGCTAATTCATCTTCTTGTTTATCACGATCAGCACGATTATCTTGTTTGATCGAATGAGTCCACTCACGATTCGTTTGCCAACCTAAGACAAACAATGAATTATGTGGCAATCGAATACGTTGTTTCAATCCTTGTTCAGTTTTATGTTTGAGTATCATTGTTCGTGTAGCACCAAGACTGTAATTGACAATATTCGAATGTAGTAAAACATCTAAAGTCTTATCTGAATGTTCACCAATGAAATCCTTACCATTTCGATAGTATTGAATTAAAGCATGATTTAATTTTTGTTCGATAATTTGTTCAATACGTTGTTTAATAATTAGAGCCGATGGTGTCCAAGATATTAGCTCAGGTTGTTCGTCAGCTGGATGACGATAGAGTGGTTCGTATTCATCATCATGATGCTTTTCGATTGTACCTTGTACACTTATATCACGAGGAACTCGACCTCCTTTCTGTCGCATTTCATTCCAAGTGATTTCATCACGTAATTTATAAAATAGATCATCGGCTAAATCCGATGGTAAAACGTCCAACAATAAAAACGTATCATTAGAACCATGAACAGATCCATTTATAGCCCAGGAAGGAATTGATGATGGATTATTATTAGCTGCCATTTTTAGATTGATTTATGATTATATTCAATAGAAGAAAATGAGTCTATTTTTTTTTATTTCTAAAATAATCGAAAACAATAACGGAATATAAAAATAGTTTTCCATTGTTTTTTTGTTTTTCGGTCTCTTTTTTTTCAATTGTTTTTCTGTTTGTTTGATTCGTTGATGAGAATCAAACTTTGATCTGAAGTATTTTTAGAGCACAATATAGCTGCCGGAAGTCATTCTGTTCAATTACTAATTCTGTCAGACAAAATTCATTATTTCAAGTAGCAAAAAAAACAACAAGTAAAATCGTCATTTTATTTTAAAGTTTTGTCAACGTGTGAAAATTATTAATTCGATCATACTTTTTGCCTCTTCAAAATCGCCTACACATTTGTAAATACACGATTCAATAGAAATGCGAATTAAAAAAGAAATATTTTCTTTTTCTTTTCATTAAACAGAATCGATTACTGTCAATACTTGAACGAATTATTCTTTGTGTGCACAAGTAAATAAATAAATAAATAAATAAATATATAGCATGTATATACTATTTTCTTCTTTTCATTCGTCTTTCTCGTTTCTTTCGAAATACATAGAGCGACAAAAGCATCACAAGACCGACTGTCATTTCCATCTGATCGAATAGAAAGACGAATAAGAAGAAAGCAAAATAAGAAGAAAGCAAAATAAGACGAAGAAAATGTTACGTTACATTTACGAAGAG
>ERZ778027.1991-NODE-1991-length-28971-cov-11.515286_pt1 | contig 28971 bp, 38 predicted proteins | sample MGYA00375757_ERZ778027 | MGnify/ENA primary metagenome ERZ778027 (study PRJEB29350, sample SAMN05389817) | bioreactor metagenome | isolation source: Ammonium sulfate bioreactor | place: South Africa: University of Cape Town | collected 2014-02-18 ...
ATAAGTTTCCAAAGTGGTTTGCCCTCCTCAGCCGGCAACTCTATTCAAACAAAAACGAAGGATAATTTCGAAAGAAAAAGGAAATCTACCATTCGGGCCATATTTTCGTAAACCTTGTTCAATTCTGTCATCGGAGAGGCCAACATCATCATTGACATCGTAGGCTTGTTTAATTTCGTCAACAGTTTTCGTCCATGGATAATCAAGAACGGATTTCGGAGATGTGCTCCGATCTGTTGTAGTTTCTCGTTGCATAGAAAAATATGTCGTTTGACGTTAACGCAATAGAACTAGTAAATATTCATGAATGAATCATTTTCTTGTCTGGAATTAAGAGCAGAGAAGATATAAAAAATGTGTTGCACGCGCTCTATGTGGACACGTGGAGACACGCGTCGTATGTTTCATGAGAAAGGGCGAAATCCCCAAGATAAGTGTGCTGACACACGTGAATCTTCCGACGAAATTCGAAAAAAGAAAAAACCCCTTTTGTTATATGCGAAATACTTCGATAAAATATTTATCTTGACTCAGAAATAGAGGACGCTAGTCAACGTTAAAACATTTCATTGATTTATTTCTTTTCACAAAAAAAAAACGTTATACAATAAAAGAGAAACATCTGACTACTAAATCAATGTGCACCAAATGAAGCTATGTTACAAACATCAATTTTCGATAAACCACTAGAATAGAAAATCGATTTCGTTTGTTTATTTATTTGCTTTTTTCTGACATACTTCGGTGTTTTCGATACACGATAACATTTTTCTGCATACGCAGATTTACCGAGTGAATCAACGAAATCTTCATCATGTGTAATAATAATTAATTGAAAATTTTTCAAACTTGCTCGACTTTTCACAATTCTATAGGGAAAAACATCAATCAAAAGATTATTTCTCTTTAACAACAAAACTTTACTCGATCAAAGCTTGAGCTAATCCATCGATATTTTCGAAATCTAAATTCGTTGTCGGTTCATCAAGTGCTAAAATTCCACAATTCAGACAAAACGCTTCTGCCAAAGCTAATCGTATGATCAACGAGGCTAAAACTTTCTGTCCAGCACTACAACGATTTCTCATGTCCATCACTGATCCTGCTTTTAACATGACAACTCGATAGTTATATGTTCGTCGAGATTTCGATGCATTTTCTTCATCGGCATCGGATCGAATTTCGATTGCATCGATATCAGATCCTCGATAGGTTGTTCGCCATAGATCACGTATAATTCGATTTAATTGATTCATTTTTTGCGTATGATAAGTCATCATTGTTTGATCAAGTACTTTATAGAAACGTTCGAGATCTTGAGCAGCGATTTCTTCGGTTGTTTGCTGAACGAAATGTTTGAGATAACGATCGTAAGCATTTTTCAAATGTTCTTGTTCGAGTTCTTGTTGTAGTTCGATCAATTGTTGATCGTATGTAGCTAATCGAGCTGAAAGTGTATGTTTTTCGTTTAAAAGATGATCTTGACTCGAACGAAGTTGTTTTTCTTCTTGAGCAAGAGTATTTAATCTAGAAGAAAATCGTTTAGTTTCCAAAATCGAAAAACAAAAATCATTATACTTCAATCCATGAGTTTGATTTTCTAGTTCGACGAGATCGGTTTGTTTCTTTTCGAGTTCATGTTGATTTTCGAATACTTGCCGATGATCGTTCAATTGTCGAAAACGTATTTCCGATCGAGCGAGATCATCTTTATGTTTCATGATTGTATTCTGACAAGTTGTTAGCTCGGATTGATATTGTTTTTCTTGAGAATTTAATTGATTTAGTGACGAACGAAGTTCATCGAGTAATTTCGATGTTCGATCTTCGAAACTGAAAATCAACAAAAAGAGAATTTTCAATTCAATTCAGTGGGGAACTTTACTTTTCAATAGCTGTTGTTAATGTTTTCAGTTCCGAATATTTTTGTTCGAAAGTATTTATCTAAATCAAACAGCATTTTTTGTTTTGATTTTCAAGAGAGAAAACTACGAACAGATTCAAATAATTCAGCTAGTTTAACATCTTTCTCATCGATCAATTGAGCTTTTTCTTTCGTTTTCATTTCAATTTTCGTCTAAAAAATAAAATGTCAATCTTTTTTTTTGAAGTTCAAAGAAATTTACAATGATTGGCTCAAGAATTTGTTTTTCATTTTCGATTTCTTGTTTTAGATTTTGAATTGAATTTGTTAATTTAAGTAGTTGTTCATCTAATCGTTCTTTCTTTTGAATATCGGAGCTGAGTTTTAACTTTTCATTTTTCAATTCAGTTAATGATTCACGCAGTTCTTGAATTCGATCTTGTTGAGAACGGATTTGTTTATGTTTCGATTGAATATTTTTATCGAGTTGATCGAATTGATTTTGTAGATCGACTTGAATTCGTTTGACTTCATCAAGCGAACGAATCGTCGTTGATATTTGACCGAGTTTTTGTTGGCAAACGTGAATTTTCTCTTGTAAATCTTGTTTTTCTTTGAGATATTTATTCAACATAATCATATCAGTTTGAATTTGTTCACATTGGAGACAAATATCATTATTTAATTGTTCCTCGAATTCTTGTTGTTTGAATTTCAATGAATGAATTTCTTTTTCTAATTGTTTTATTTGATTTTTCAATGTTGGAATATCTCGATCTTCGAGATCCTGTAATTGACTATGAATAGGCTTAAGATTCAAACATTTCTCGAATTTTTCTTGTAGATTAACAAGATCTTGATCGATCTTTCGTCGATATTCAGGACCTTTGATTTGCATTTGCATATCACGAATTAATTGTTCACTTTCGTTGATTTTCTCGAATTTTCGATAACACAATGGACAACAAGGATCCGATTTCAATGTCGATCGAACTTGATTGATAAATTTTTGATAGGTCTTTTCCATGCCAACAATCGTTCCTTTTTCATCTTGTTTTTGTTTGACATCATTCGATAATTTCTCGAGATATTCGTCATAGATTTGTCCACTAAGTTGTTCTTGTAATTGTTCATGATAATCATTTCGTAATGTTTCTTTTCGTTTGCATTCATCGATTAATAAACGTCGTTTTTCTTCTTTACTTGCGAGATCTTGACGAATATTTTGAATTTGTCGATCGTAATTCGTACGTGTCTCTTGTAATTGACGATATTTACTCTCGTATTGATTGTAGATTTTCGTGTCATCGTCAGGAATTGAATTATCGAAAATAATCGAGAGAATTTCATGATGACGAAGTTTACTAAAATGAAGAACATCAAAAAGTTATTCGATATGCGTATCTCGAAGAGAAATTTTCGTACATTTTTCGAATTTGTTCATCTCGTTCGGCTTTATCTTTTTTGAACATTTCGAATTCGGTATTGATTTTGGCATTGGCATGTAGATGATCGATTTCTTGGCTGAGACTTTTCAATTCATTCTGTATTTGTGAACGTTGATGTTCATCGGCATTCAATTCGAATTTAAGTGTTTCAATTGAAGTATTTTGAGTGAATTTATCTTGATATTCTTTTTCTTTCGTATCGATTCTCTGATTGAGATCAGTTAATTGTTTGGCATACTGTTCAATTTGTTTTTGTTGATGTTTGAGATCTTGAATTTCTTTGAGTGTGCTTTCGACTTGTGCGCTCTTGAGTTTAATCGATGATTCGATTTTAATTTTCTGTTCTTTCGATTGATCAATATCATTTTGAAGACGATCTTCTTTTTGTTGATAAACTAAACGTTTCTCGTTCAAATTTCGATTTTCATTATCGAGTTTTCGTTGAAAAAACACGAGAAATTCATTTTTATCATATTGTTCGTACTCGTTGAGATACGTTTGATAACGTTGAAGATGAGATTTGTATTGTTTCTCTTCGAATTCATATCCACCGAGACGATTTATTTCACTGGTTCGTTTTTCAATTAATTTTTTCAATTGATTTTCAATCGAGATTTTCTTCTGTTCACATTCTTGAAGTTCGCGTTTTTTCTTCTCTTGATCACGTTGAAAATTCTTCAAAATTAATTCTAATTCATCTTCCGAACCTTGAAATGGTTCGGTAAGATTCGATTTTAAATCTCGAATCTGTTTTTTGATTATTTCACATTCATTTGTCAATCGATCTAGATGAAAAATGAAGGTTCGTTTTGTTTTTCTTTGTCTTACCAATACGTCGTTGTAAATCAATCATTTTCGAATTTTCTTTTGTTATAAATTCTAAACGAGACTTAAACCAACGAAATACTTGAAATGATTAGTTTTAGTTTCAAAAAATTTACATCAATCGGTTCGAGTTTTTGTTTGATCTGATCGATATTCAATTTCGATGTTTGTCGACGTTCATCAATTTCAGCATATTGTCTTTTTTTCTATTGAAAATTCAATGTGTTGAACAAATTCTTCAACATCAAAAACCTACTTGAATCAACATATCTCGATAGGTTTTCAAATGTCCGATTTCTGCTCGACTAATTTTCACTGTTTGCAACTGAAAGAATAGCTATTTGTTCGACCTTTTTCTGTCACTATGACTAACAAACTTTTTCTGTTCGAAGTTTTCGTATTAATTCTAAAGCTTTCATATATTTCGTTGCTGCAAATATGTCATCGAATTTGTTTTTCAACTGTTTGCCTTCGCTCAACGGCCAATTCGATTCTTCTTGATGACAGAAAATGACATTTTCAAGAATAGCTGTCGAAACGCCGAATGCAGCGACCATTTCTCGGTCGAGTTCGACACATTTCGATGTGATTTGTATCGGTTCTCCGTTGATACCTTCTCGAATAATGACACCTTCGAGCGTTCGAAGACTAATGTTTGTTTTCTATGGCAGCATTAAAAGCTCATTTTATTAGATATTTATATCAAATTACTTTCTGTGTTGCAACAAGTGTACGTTGAACTTGAACATTATGTCCTGTGACATCTTGAAATAACAACCGAATCTGTCCTCGTACTTCAGTATCATGTGCAACTTTGGGATCATGTACAAATGCGCCACCAGTTTTGGCGCCTGGTGGCATAATACCTGTTGACATGTACTTCAAACATTCGATAATTGTCGTTTTACCCGAACCATTCGGTCCGACAATGACAGTTAATGGCGAAAAGAATGTGATCACTTGTGTATCTTGATCACGATTGCCAAAACTTCGAATCCCCTGTATCGACATTTTATGTAGACGAGACATGATGACTGACTGTCGAGAGTGGAAATGAATGTGTTATTACACAACGTAACGTTTTTCTCTTCTCTTTTCGGATGGATGTCGCCAGTTATTTATTGTCTATTATTATCCAATGAAAATCGATCAATAAACATCTTCTCCTTGGGAAAAACAAGATATAGATAAATAGAATTAGACAAGTTGTCAGACAAATTCTCGATCTAGTCAAAAAAAACAGTAAAGAATCTCAAAATGGGCAGTCGATTATCAGGTCTAGTTCATGGTGTATACGATCCGAAACGTCGAGAATTTCTCGGTCGAGATGGAGCTCGTTGGGGTACGGCACAAAATTGTTCAATTAGAAAAAAAAACAAAACTATTTTTTTTGTTTATTTAGCTAAATTGGGCATTTTTTACTTCTTTTTCTATCTCGGTTTAGCAGGATTTTTCTGTGCAATGTTAGCCGTATTCATGGCGGTCACACCGAGAGATCGTCCAAAATATGCTGAAAAAGCCTCGATGATGCAAACACGTTCGAATCCATTTGCACCAGGTCTCGGATTTCGACCGCAGCCAGTTAGCGATAGAAATCTCATTTTCGTTGATCAAAATGATGAAGATTTTAACCAATCGATCTATGTTAAAGGTCTCAATCAATATCTTCAAATTTGTATGTATCCAAGCAACAAAAAAAAGATACAATTCAATTGAATTTTCGTAGATTATTGGACACCGGATGCAGACAATCCAGTTGAAAAATCTCGATTTACTATTCGAGAACCAAATCCATGTACTGCTCAGAACTATTATGGTTTCAGTCGAGGACAACCTTGTGTTTTGGTTAAAATGAATAAAGTATCTCGATCAGATCAGTAAAAATAATGATTTTCATGAATATATTCGATTTTTTTCTAGATCGTTGGCTTCGTACCCGAGCCAGGCTATCAACCAGAAGATAAAGACTTGTACAACAAAGTTCGAATTCGAAATAGTACAAGTGAAATACCTGTCTACTGCTATGGAGAAGTAAAATCAACTATTAATAATATATTTCGTCATTTTTTTTTAATTTAAAGTATCCAGCCGACGTCGACAACCTCGGAGATGTAACCTATTATTCCGAAGATGCTCGTAGTGGTCCCTATGGTACACTTCGAACTAGTCGATTTCCATATACGTATGCTGAATTTTTTTTCTCGTATTTTGATTGCAAGCTATTTGTGTTTTTCAAGAGGTAAAAACAATCGTCGAGATGTTTATCAAGCTCCATATGTTTGGGCACAATTTACAAATGCAAAGAAAAACGTTTTAATCAACGTCGTGTGCCGCGTTTTTGCTAAAAATATTAATTTCGATCGAAAAACATCGCGTGGTTTAACACGTTTTCAAATATTTATCGAAAATTTACCGAAGAAATCTTCTACATTTTTCTAACAGTGGCCTCTTTCTCTCCCTTTCATTTATCAAACAGTATTTTACATCTGCTTTTATGTTCGTGTGTTCGTGTGTTTGTATTAGACTCATTTTTCTTCTTCTTCTTCTTCTTCTTCTTTACCGAAACCCGTATATTTATTCAACAAATTTTAGTTGGAAATATAGTCATATATTAATAAATCTTATAGATATCTAGACTATTTATCGTTCGAATAATTAAATAATGTTGATCATATGTAATCACAAGATTTCGTATCGATTGTTTGTATTGAATAGTGTCGAGTTTATTATTATGCAGATAGGAAAGTTCATTATCGAAACATTTCGTTAGTAACCAACCAGTTTTGGGATAAGAAATAAAAGTTAATGACCAATAGAGATCATCAGCACCACTGAAATATATTTCTCGAATTGGTGAATGAGTTCGAGTTGAAACAATGAGTAATCGACGTCGTCGTTGTATGCCAACAGTTAGATTTTGATTTCGTTCAGCTATGAGTAAACCTAAAGATTTTCCTTGTCGATCGACATCAATCGCACAAATTCGATCGGTTGGATATAAACTCAATTTGTCCAATGAAATATATTTTCGTTTCCATTGATGAAATTCATAATGAATAAGGATTTGTTTGACTTTTGAATTCATTAAATAAACGATCCATAAATCATTTTCATGACATGTTAATAATTGAAAATATTCATTCGTTTTTTCGATTGTTTTCAATGGCAAGATGTCATAGTTTGTTGAAAGTCTGAATTGAGATATTAATCGTGCTGTCATTATCAAATAAGCACGATGATAGGATGAATAATGAATTTGTTTTATCGAATCATTGACATTTGTATTCCAAGGGAATTTGTCAATTATACCATCGATATTATATAAAATCAAATGTTGACTATTATAGACAAGAAATGAATGATCGCCAGCAGCAATTATTGAATCATTATCACATTCGAATGAATTTATTCGATGATTTTCATTGATTAATTGTGAACAAAGATTTTCTTTCGATGGAATATAATTTAAAAGTGAAGCATCTATTCGAGTTGATTTATTAATCATAGTAAGGAAAAAAAAAGTCGCGCTTGAAAACTTCTATTTTATTTTATAGCCTTGAAAAGGAGAAGAAAAAAAAGAAAGATTCTATTACATAAAAACTAAAAAAATAGGCTGATTTTGTTTCATTTTTATTCTACTAAAGGTGATCTAGGTCGGTTAGAATGAGAAATATGACAGGTCGTGAGCGAATATAATAGATTTATTTCTTTGCTTTGCCTTGATTAGCGACTTGATCGATGGCTTTTTGAACGACATCATCCGGTGCAACGTAATAATGTTTAATAGGATTTAAATTTTCGTCGAGTTCATAAACAAGTGGAATACCTGTCGGTAAATTAAGTTCAACGATTTCGTTATCGGGAACTTTGTCGAGATATTTAATCAAAGCTCGAAGTGAATTACCATGAGCAGCAATAAGAACCTTTTGACCTGAACGAATAGCTGGAACGATAGCGTCATGCCAGTACGGTAAGGCACGTTCGACAGTGTCTTTTAAACATTCAGTCAATGGTAAAACACGAGGATCTAAATTCTAGAAAAGGAAAATGAGTGTTATTATTTCAAAAATTGATTGAAGTACTTTATATTTAGGATCAGTTCGTGGATTGTATTCGCTTGATGTTTCGAGTTCTGGTGGTGGAATATCGTAAGCACGACGCCAGACCTAAGAAGAAAAAAATCTTCGAGATCGAATTGAAATTCATTTATTCTTCTCCTACTTTCACTTGATCTTCGCCATATTTAGCTGCTGTTTCGGATTTATTCTTGCCTTGTAAAGCACCGTACATACGTTCATTGAGACGCCAATGACGTTGAACAGGTATCCAATGAAGATCTAATTCTTGTTGAATATTGTAAAGAGTTTTAACCGCACGTTTTAAAACCGATGTAAACGCAATATCGAATGTATAACCTTTTTCTTTGAGCCACTAAGTGCAAAATTTATTTTTATTTTTCTTCTTATTATTCATCGAAATACGACATACTTTGCCAGCTTGTTTGGCTTCTTCGTTGCCTTTTTCCGATAGATCAGCGTCGTACCAACCGCAAAATAAATTCTTTTGATTCCATTCACTAGAATCGATATAAACAATCGTAGGAAAACAAATTCGTTTCTTGGATAATTCTCTACCTTTCACCATGACGAACTAGACAAAAAAACAAATTGTTAGAGAATTCAATTTAAAAAAATCATTTATTTACCTAAAACTAATTTGTAAGCAGCCATTATTGATGCTTTTTTATTGAAAATCGAAATCGATTGAATACGCGTGGCGGGAGTTCAAAGTACCAAACGTGTACAAGAAAGAATATTTATCAAGAAAAACAACAACAAAAACACATATCGACATCTATATCGACAATATTGGACTGCAACAAACACAAATCATGGTCGAGTCTTTATATTCTGCGGGTTTTTTGTCGCTTTTATATTCATCATATTCGATTCCAACATGCCTGTTAATTTACGTTCAAATTCATTGAAAATTAAAGTATAGAGAAGTTTTCTTTCTTTGGAAAAGAGCATAGTTTAGTTGTACTTTTGAAATTAGAATGACGCAGACGATGAATGTGTGTCACTACCAGCACAAAAACGTCGTGCTCGAACAAAAGTCCGTTGTGTTTTTGTTCTCAAAGAAACAGATGAAAGATGAAAACTTCGAAATTCTAGGTTGATGAAGAGAAACCAATGCGAAATGTTGAAGAAATTCGTCGAAAAAATCTCGAAGATAATCGAGCTTTTCTCGAAGGTTTACTAATGACTAAAGTAAGCTCGAATGAATATATGAATCTGATATCATTTCTGAGAATAGATTCGCGATGATTTCAAAAGTCTAACTCATACTCTTCAACCAACAGCTAAAAAACGAGATGTCAAATAGTAATTCATCGATATTCATTCGAATCGAATTTGAATTTCGTTTGATTTCAGTGTAACTGTTACAGAGAATGTCCCAGTACGTCGATCACGTCGATTAGCACATATGGATACGAATGGAAATAAACTTCCATCGCCGGAGGTTAGTGAAAATGAAATGGGCACACAAGATGTACGTCGATTGATTGAAATTGTGTTTTGACAAGTTCTCTTGTTCGTTTTTCATCTTCTTCAAATAGACACAACAAGTTGTCTATAAACAAAAGATTCGTAAACGTATCGAGGAGTTATCTCCTGAAGAACAAGAAGCTTTGAATACAAAATTGAGAACATTTTTCGAAGAAAATGGAAGTTCACATGAGGAAACTGAAATGGCCGATTATGATCCGTCGGATTTAGATATTCTCGATGTAAATGTTCTCAAACTCACGCCTGATCGATTACTCTCCATGGATATTCACGATCGATCCGATATTCTCGCGATTGTTGGCTGTGATCGTAAGGGAACAATTGGTCTCGTCGTTAAAGTGAATTCAGAAATCATTTAATTGTTTTGTTTTCTTAAAATTTTGACATAAATTTCAGTCAATCAGTGAGTTCAATGGCGGATGGAGTAAGATCAATTATGAATTTCATTCGGAATATGCAACTTGCTGTCGATTTAATATATCTCAATCGACTCAAATTCATTCGACATCTTATGATTCGACATTTCGAACGTGTGATATCGTAAAAAATGTTTCAACTGAAGTATGAAAATGAAATAAAACAATTATTTGATTGAATTTTTCTTCTTCAGACATTTAAAGATCCCGAAGGTCATGGCCTAACAGCATTTGATTATCGTTCACCTGATACTTGTTTAATTTCGGATGATAAAGGCGATGTTTTACTAATTGATCTACGAGTTAAATTAGACACAATCGAACGTTTCGATGCGTCATCAAAACGTATTCGTGGATTGCAAATCAATCCGAAACATACCGACGAATTTTGTATCTCAGGACTTGATCAGTACGTCGTCATTCCTTCGTGTGTTTTTTTCTCGTTTATCTAATTTCGAGATTTAGTTGTGTCAAAATTTGGGATTTGAGAAATATGTCATCGTTAAAAGCTTCTCTTACAACGAATTATTCATGTTATGGTGCTTGCTACAATAAAATTGCAAGTCATATCATCGCCACGACTCGTAACGATCATTTACTGTCGTACTCATTGGATAGTCTAAGCCAAGCAGCAGATCCGTTGGATATTTCACCAACGAAAAAAGTTCATCATAGAAATTTTGTCAATCGTTTTGTCACACCATTTACTGCGCAACCTCATGCAAAATTCGAATCAAATTTTCTCATCGGTTCGAGTAATTATCCTCGAGAAGTAAAAACAATTTTCTTTTTCGATTTGAGAAACTTTTGTTGTGTTCGTATTCAGATTACAATTATCGATGAAAATTGTCAAACGAAATCTTCATTACGAAGTGAAAACTTAAATTCTCTACCAGTCATCAATGTGGCTCATCGAACGCTTCCAATCATCGTCGGAGGCAATTCAAGCGGACGTATACATGTATTTACAGGACAAATTTAAAAATTTTTCTATTAATTAGCTATATATTACTTGAATAAAAGCCTAATAACAACGAATAACACCTTCCTGAGCACACGTGACTATCAGTCGACCTGTCCGAGTCCAGATTCGACCGAAAACTAGCGCTCGATTGTTCATTGCTATTGGACATTCGAGTTCGTACAAGAGCCATTCATCAGCTCGAACCGGTATTCGAGGTGGAATCGTCGGTATATCAGCCGAACGTCGAATAGGTCTCAACGGTTCATCAATATCGTCCGTAGGTTCAGTTTTTTGAGCAGTCGAAGACGTCGTATCAAAACTAAAATCATCATGAAACCACATCGTATGATCAAGTGATGCTTGCATGCGAATTCGTGGACTGAACATATTCATTGCATAGGGTAGATAAGCACTTGTGAGAAGAACTCGATCGCTGCAATAGGCAACGGCAGATCGATGTAGATGAGAATCATCGGGCAGATGATCATGAGCTCGTATCCAGACGAGTTGCCGTGCTGGCCATTCGGGCACGGGTCGAAGAAGATCACGCGGATGACAATGTCGAATATCGATACGAGCAGGCATTTCAAGAGCTAATTCGACGAATGGTCGAAGTTCAGGTTTCAAACGTGGATCATTGAGTAGATCACCGAAACGGTCACGTGTTGAATGAAGTTGTTCAGGTGGAACGACACCGACATCGGGCATTTTCGGTTGATGAACGAGTTGACCTTCTTCTTTTCGATGAAAACTCATTTCACATTCGAATATAATTCGATTTTCTTGTCGAGCTGTGACACTACGAGTTTCAAATGATCGACCATCACGTAAACGTTTGATTGTATACGTAATTTCCGATGAATTATCTGCTGATTCGAGAAAATACGAATGAAAACTATGCAGTGGATAATTTTTCGTTAGTGTTTTCGATGCTGCATACATTGCCGAGCCGACAAGTTGTCCACCGAACACACTCGTTCGATACGGATAAACAAAGAGTGTTTCAGCTGGTTGAATGAAAATATCGGGTGATTTTTGAATAACTTGTAGCGTTTCATAGAGTGTGTGTTTGTCTGTGGATAAATAACGAACTAATTTGGATTTTGATTGTTTAAACAGCAGTGTTATCATTCGATTAGAATTTGAGAATATGGGAATAGTTTCTTGTTGTTGCTTTCGACATGTGCCCGTTGTTTTTTTGCTTTCTTTTTCCTTTTGCGAGAAGAACAGAGAAAAACAAAACAACATGGTAATCAATGTGGTTATGACGAAGGAGGAATGAATGTTCTGACGAATGGGCTCCAACGGCCTTTCAATGTTGCGCCGGGTTTGCCTGTACTCGCACAGAGAACTTTCGAATTAGATGGCGAATAGAAAGTCAAAGGTGACGAACGCATTTTCAATGGAAATTCAAAACGTTTGCCCAGAGAAAATGAAGGCAAACGATGTGTTTTAGGATTGTAAAAAGGTGGATTCGGTTTTCGAGCCGATTGATTCGAATCGAAGAATAGACGAGCTTTTTGAGTGAAACCAGGCTGTGGTCGAGGCAGAATATCCTCGTCAAATTCATACATTGGATATGCAGTTGGACCTGGTGAAGTTGAGTTTCGTGTTTGTGATGATTTTTTATAGAAATTCGGTCGTAGACGAACTGTCGGAATATGTGAAGTTTGTTTTACTGGTGAATAGAATGGTATTGAATGATGATTTTGCCGATGTTCATTATTTCGACGGGGTACGATCGAAATTGTTCTTGTTTTGCTTCGTTCTTTCGGAAAATAGAAGCCTAATAATTGACTTGAAACCGGTGGAGATGTTTCGAATCTCGAGCCTATAGTTATTCCAGGTCGTTCATAGATCGATCGATCTGGTATATGATAATGTCCTGGACCTGGTTGTTGTCTGTTAGGTTCTTTCAATGGATGCAATCTCGGTTTAATAACCCATGCTGGTCCGTGATAAAATTGATCGTTAAACATTCGAAACGAGAAATAATTTTAAAAAAAATGTTCTGTTACTAAGCGAATTTCGCTGCCTTTTTTTCTGCTCAAAATGAATTCATGGAAAAGTCGTTCGATTCATGGCTATGAAAAGTATATATTTCCGAATCTTGTGAATCAAACAAAACAGATCAAACGGTTCGCTCGTGTTGATCCCGCTCGTTTCATTTATCCGCGTGATGCAATGGGCGATCTACGCCATCGAAAAACGACAGATTCGAACTCGTTCTATCTGCCAAAATATGATTTTGTCAAACCAAATTCACCGAAATGGTCGATCAAAAACAAATACGACGCTTTCACTAGATGTCACTATCGACAACAAACATATTTGTTTTCCAATAAACATAGAAAATAATTTCACATCATTTCTTTTCTTTTGTATTTAATTAATAAATAAAAAAAGTAAATTTTTCGAAATTCATCAAATGAAAAATAATTTCCTATTATTTAATCTTACTTATACAGCTATCAGATAGATTCTCCATAGAATACCAATGGTTTTTTTTCTCTCTTATATTCAAAATCACTTATTCTATTCTGATTAATAAACAACCAACTATCATTTATTTTTTTTGTCTTCGTTTTAGATAATTTCTGATTATTCAATAGTTCCATCATGAAGTAAAAATCGAACGATTTGAAACTTATTTTCGAATTTCTTTCTCCTAGGCTTGAAATCTGTAATTACAGCGGTTATAAAATCTATCCTGGTCACGGTAAACGTGCCGTTAAAGTCGATGGTAAAGTACATATTTACCTTAACTCGAAATGTCAACGTTCAGCTGATATGAGACGAAATCCACGTCGTGTTACATGGACAGTTCTCTATCGACGAAAACATAAGAAAGGTGCAGCTGAACAAGAAATTAAGAAACGTACACGTCGTACTGTCAAATTTCAACGAGCTATCACAGGTGTTACATGGAATGAAATTCTTGCTAAACGAAATCAACAACCTGAATTTCGTAAAGCTCAACGACAAGATGCTATCAATGCTGCTAAACAAGCTAAAAAGGCCAAAGCACAACAAAAGAAAGCCACACAACCGGCTGGTGTTAAAGTAAACTGAACATTGAATCGTTGAGACATCGGATTTTTATTTGTCTGTTTACTTTTAGGCTGCTAAACAAGTTAAAAAAGTGGAAAAAATTCAAAAGAATGTTCCAAAATCAGCTCCTAAGAAAACCAGTCAACGTTAAAACAAACGATCATTATCATCGACGACAACAACAATAATCATGTTTGTTTTCTGTCGTTGTGTGTATTTCTCATTTGTTTTTGTTTTTTTCAAAAATATCGTTACATTCAAATGAAATAAACAGAAAATAACGAGAAGAAGAAAAAGAAAGAAATAAAACAAAACACCTGAACAGTTATTTTAGATTCGTTTGTGACTCTCTCTCTCTTTCTTTTTCGCTTTCTTTGTACTCTCATTATCATTATGGGAAATGTACCATCGTCAGAGAATTCCACAACAGCAGCGGGAGCAACAACAACAGCAACACTAACTACGATTACAAGTCCGAAAAGTAAGAAAACGAACTGTACAAATCCGAATTTGTATTCGTTTTTTCAGCACCTGTTTATCATCCACATATAACAGTGGTCAATTCCGGACCGATACCAGGCAGTGGACCAGGCGCTACAACATCGTCTGGTTTGATCACTGATGATTCTGATTTAAACAAACTAACAGCCATTCCAAAATTTTTGCCTATTCTTCGCTCATCGATTAATCAACAGAATGATCCAGCACAAACTCCACATCTTGAGAATGGACCTGTAGGAACATTTTCGTCTGATTTATTTTTCAAAATTGACTTTTGTTTTTCTTCAGCTCTTGCAATTGTCTATGCGTTTACAAAATCATTTTCGTTTTTGTGCCGAAACTGTTCAAACCGAACAAATTCAACTGATCAATCGAATGAAAGAAGTCGATACACGTTCGAATGCTGTACAACAACGTATGATCGACAAACAGAAACGTCTGGCGAGCTTTTGTGAACAATCGAAGAAACTACGCGATGTGGCAACATCATTGAAACGTTTAGATCAAACATTAACCGATTTATCGGAACGTATGCGTGCAATTAATTTAGCTTTACCAGCCGAAGAACAATTACTTATTTTAACATTTCGAAATAAAAATAATTCCTCGTGATTTTTGTCAAATAAATTGATCAATACGTGTTTTTATTCCTTGTCTTCTTCTTTTTTTTAAGATGTACAGTGATCGAGGTCGATCGAATCGATCCTATTACGGTATTCTACTTCTTCTTGCTGAGCTCAGTCGTTCATCTCATCTTCCACCTGTTACTCTCATTGTAATTCTTGTTAATGTCTTAATTTATTTCGATATTTTTCCATTATTGGGTTTGTCAAATGATCTGCAATCAGTCTGTGTCAGTACATATGCCATACTTGATCAAGGTGATTATATGCGCATCTTACTTGCGCCTTTTTTTCATGGTGATGACATGCATTTGTATTATAACATGGCATCATTCTTGTACAAAGGTCAACAATTAGAACTTCTATTTGGTAGCCGTTATTTTGCTTTATTATTATTTATTCTAACATTTCTATCGAGTTTAACACTTGTTATTCTCGGACAATTTGCATCGATTCTATTCGATAATCCTGAATATTTATTTACATGTGCTGTTGGCTTTAGCGCAGTTATATTTGCATTAAAAGTTATTGTGACTCATTATGAACCGAGTTATACATCGAATTATATATTTGGTTTTATTCCTTTTTCAAGAAAATATCTTGTTTGGTTTGAATTAGTGTTCATACAATTCATTACACCAAATGTTTCATTTCTTGGTACGAACAACAAAACGATTTTTATTCTTCAATCAGCATCATCATTGTCTTATTTTTAGGTCATCTAGCAGGAATACTTGTTGGTCTTTCATATATTTATGGTCCATTAAGATATGTTTGTAATAATTTGTATAATTTGATATTTCCTATATTGTGAATAAATCGCTTTCGATAATAAAATAATTATTTATAATCACGACAAATGTATATATTTTTTTTTGTTTGACATTCAAACGATTGAATCGTTCTAGATTCGAAAGAAAAGTAATTAAAAGCTAAGAGAAAAAAAAAGAAATGAACGGTTTGGTAACATTGATAACGGGTGGTGCAGCTGGATTAGGTCTTGCTTGTGCAAAACGTTTTGCTCGTCAAGGTGCCCGAGTCATCATATGTGATTTGCCCAAATCGAAAGCTCGTGATGTTGTTGATAAATGGTCATCAGATTATATTTCATCATCGAATTCAGATTTGAACGAACCTGATCATAATATTTTCAATGATAATTCAGTTAATTTATCATTAGAAAAGCCAAGTTTCTTTCCAGCAGATATCACCGATGAAGAACAAATTAAACAAACGATGACTCAAGTTAAAGAACAATATGGTAAATTAGATGTTGTACTCAATTGCGTAGGCATTGGTTCAGCTCTTCGAACGTATAACACCAATAAAGTATGTTTTATTTATTCGATGTCATTTTCGATGATTATATTTTCGTTTTGAGGGTGCACTGCATGATCTCGGTAAATTTCAACGAATTCTCGATGTGAATGTTTCGGGTACATTTAATGTCATCCGTTGGGCATGTCATATCATGGCTGATAATCCTGTTAGTTCACAAGGACAACGTGGTGTTATTGTGAATACATCATCGATTGCTGCTTATGAAGGTCAAATAGGTCAAGTTGCGTATGCAGCATCGAAAGGAGCGATTGCATCGATGACATTACCATTGGCACGTGATTTGTCGTCGATGGGTATTCGAGTTTGTGCTATAGCACCCGGTGTATTTCATACGCCAATGGTTGTCGAAATGCCCGAGAAAGTTCAGATGTTACTTGGCCGTATGGTCCCATTTCCATCGCGATTAGGACGATCGGATGATTTTGCTCGTCTAGCACAAACTATTGTCGAAAATCCATATTTAAACGGTGAAGTCATTCGTCTTGATGGCGCACTTCGTTTACCTCCTTAATAGATTACATTAGTTTTATATTTTATTCTCACTTTTAATTCGTGTAAATCTTAGTTTCAGATCGAAAATATTGTTTGTCTTCATTGATGTTACGTTTGCTGAGCAAAACATTATCATGGTCTTTCATTCAAACAGTTCGTTCATCTAGTCGATCAACACAGCCAAATGATAAAAATCTACTGTTCTCTCTATTTGCTCCAACAATCGATGAAGTTCATTTAGTTAGTTCATTTACTAATTGGAGAAAACTGCCTCTATTAAAAGATACATCAACAGGCATATTTCAATTGCCACCATCATTCGAAATTGTCGATGGCGAACATGAATATAAATATTTTATTCGAAAAAATTCGAAAGTCAACTCATGGACAACAGTCATCGATCCTTATGTCGAAAAATATGATCCTAAACAACATTACGGTTTAATTACGATACGAAATGGACAGAAATATTTCGAATCATACGCATGGAAATATGATCATATTAAATTACCTGACAATAATCAATTAGTTATCTACGAATTATATGTAGCTGATTTTACTGAAAAAGGAAAATTCGAAGGAGTTACTTCGAAAATCAACTATTTGCTTGATCTAGGCGTTAATGCTATTGAATTAATGCCTGTACAGGGTAAATAAAATTAGAGCTTCTTCTTCTTTTTTTAAAAATATTTCTTGACAATATTATTCTAGATTGTATGGGTAATAAACCTGATTGGGGCTATAGTCCAACACATCATTTTGCATTGAAAGCAAGTTATGGATCGAAAAATGATTTGAAAGCTCTCGTTGATGAATGTCATAAGCACGGAATTCGAGTGTTTATCGATGGAGTTTTCAATCGTTCAAGTCTCGCTTGTCCACTTGTTTTAATTGATAAAGATTATTGGGTAAATAGAAAACAATTCAAAACTACGTACAAATATATTTATTTGATTTTGTAGTATCATAAAGAGAGACATGATATTGACGATCCACATTTTCGAGAAGCAGAATTTAATTATAATTACTATGATGAACATTTAAAAATCAAACCAGCTGTTAAATACGCTCAAGATATAGTCAGATATTGGATTGGTGAATTTCATTTCGATGGAATTCGTTTTGATGGAAGTAAGAAGTTTTCGAATAATTTTAACTTCAAATATATTGATTTATTATTTTTTTTTGTCCAGCAAAAGCGTCAGATAATTTAGATTTACTTCATGAATTAGATCGAACGGCACGATCTATTCGATTGAATCAACCATTTTTTATTCAGACTCGATATACAAATGAAACGTCAGATACAAATTCAAATGAATCAATATTTGTCGATGCTTGTTGGTCATCGACATTTCACAATGTTATTTCTCAAGCTCTGACTAATCCAGATAAATTCGATGTTGATCGTTTGAAATATGCGATAAGTGCGCCGAATTTTGTTAATTATTTAACTCGTCATGATAATGAACGTTTAATGTTTCTTCTCAATCAATTCGGACAAGTTTCATGTGAAGAAACATTTCAACGAGCACGTCTCGGCGCAATCGTTCTCATGACATCTGTTAGTATACCATTGATATGGCAAGGTGATGAATTTGGTGAAGCTCGACAATTAGGTCCGAAAAATCCACATCAAAAACAATTTCCTATGCAATGGTCATTAATAGAAAACAAACCTAATCGAGATCTTTTTGAAATTTTTCAACGTTTAATACAATTACGTCTTTTGAAATTAAATTTCGATAAAACTAAACAAGCTAATTTTATTTATCAGAATTACGATCATCGATTGTTAGCATATACGAGATTGAACAATGAAATTCTTGTTATAACACATTTTACAAATGAATTACGAATGAATTATGAAATTGGAAATATTCCATTCAATGGACACTGGATCGATTGGCTAACAAATGAAAGTTATACAGTTGAAAATAATCGATTACAAATCGATCTCAAACCATTCGATGGTAAAGTTCTTATTCGACAAGATTAACTGTGATTTTTTTTTTAAATTAAAAATAAATTCTCTTTGTATAAATGAATAACAAGTGTTTGGTTATGTGGAGGAGATCTCAAACTTGAACTATGCTGACGTAAAACGAATGTGCAAAGAAACAATCCGAACAGGATCTAGATATTTTCTTAAGCCGTCTGTTGATGTTATTTTTGTTCGAGTTAAATATTGCGAAGGCTTTGTGACGTACTTCTGGCTGATAGAGAAACCAGATGTTAATTTAATTCAAACTTCAAACGTATAAATACTCGATGAAATTTGCAGAAATTCTCATCAAATCTAACTGTTTTTCATCTACAATATATATATATATATATATAATTACATATACATCAAGAATTTTATACAATGATGAAATTCAATATTATCTTCGTTTTTGTTTTCTTAGTCAGCAGTGCTGGTAAGTTCTTCATTGAAAACGACTTTCGATCTTCATTTTTATTGTATTGTTTTTTTTTCTTTTAGTACTATCGAATGCTGGTCATAAACCACATTTATACGATATTGTTCGTAAAACAGTTAGCAAAGATAGTGATACAATTATCTTGGAAGTTCGTCCGCATAAATCTGGACATTTAACAACAACAACAACAATGACAACATTGCCGTCAACAACTGAACAACCAGATATAATTGAAAGTGAAGAAGAAATTAAAATTCAAACACGTGAATCCTGGGATTCAGGTGAAGATAATTATTTCAAATGGGCGGCACTTAATCGACGACCGATGGAATCGTTGGCTGGCCGTAAACGATCTCTTCGAAAATATAAAAAAATCATCGAATGACTGGGTTCATTCGAGCACTAGAAAGAAAATGAGCGAGCTCATCGTGTGTTATTATTCTTTTTCGTACAAAAAAGCTTGGTTTTTTGCTTTATTTTAATTGTCCGAGTGACGAAATTTGGATCAATAAATAATCAAATGCTTGCGCATACAAAATACTAAATCATGAATTTTTATTTTTAAATTTCGAACGAGAAAAAAAAGGAAAGAAAGCAATCTGTCTTTATTTTTTTGTTATTCTTGTGAACATTGGCTTAATGCTTCTTCGAGTTGTTTGAAATCCGGTAACTCGCCTGGATTATCTAAAATGTCGACATATTGAATAAGACCTTGTTGATCAATAACAAAAGCTGCACGTTTAGTAACACCTTTCATATGAAATATAGGAAACGTTTCATAGAGAACGCGATAAGCTCGTGCAACGTCCTTATTAAAATCTGAGAGTAAATCGAAATCGAATTGTTTGTCGTCTCGAAATTTTTTCAATGCAAATGGTGAATCAACTGATATGCCAAGAATCGTTGCATTCAGACGAGAATATCGATTGATATTGTCACGAATTGAACATAATTCATTCGTGCAAACATCAGAAAAAGCTAATGGGAAAAAAAGAAGAACAACATTCGACTTGGCTAGTTGATCATTGAGAGAGATTTCTTGTTCAGAAGTATTATAAAGTGTAAAATTCGGTGCTCGATCGCCGACTTTTAATGGTGAAGATGCTCTTTAAAAATAAAACGAGATAAACGAGATATGTGTAGTGTGTGTGTGTGTGTGTTTTGTTTTACTCTTGAGCAGCAGCAAAGCGACGTTGTGCAGATTGACGAAGTTTTTCACTATAAGGCGTGAACGATTCTTTCAACATTGTACCAAAAGAAAAATCAAGTTTACATTGACAACTGTTATGTTTTTTTTTGTTCTTTCATTTTCTTTGATTTTTAACCTCCATGAGAGTTTTCTCTTTTTCTTTCTTTCGGTAAGTTATTTGAGATGTTTTCAAGGTGAAATCGAATAAATTTTATTTGATTTAAAAACAAAAAGAAAATTGACAGATGTGTAACTTCCTCAGACTGAAACAAATGTTTCATACGAATATATTTACTCACAACAGCATATGGATAGATGAAAGATATTTTTAACTACGATAAATAAAAAGAAAGTCGAGTTCCAAGGATAAAATTAATCGGATTTTATTTTGTTAAAACACGATAAGAAAGTATAGAAAAAGAAAACATGTTCATGTAATGATGACACGCTGCACGAGACCGACAGATCCAGGCGATGGCGCACCTAAATCATCAAAAATTGTAATTAAATTATTTTTTTCTTGAAGCCAATCAGGTGGAATATGATAATAACGTTGTGTTGGTGCCAAACAATTGATTTGTGATTGTTGACAGCAACAGGGTGGTTTTTCACCACAAATACCTTGTATTAACCAATAGAGACCTATATCGTTTCCATTAATAAATATGTGACCACGTTGTAAACCTTTTGCATCGAGTAGAATCGGATTAGCAACTGTATCTTCTCGAACAAGATGATCGAGATCGAATCGAGCTTGAAACCATGTTATTGGCTTATTAATACCTTGCACCCATTGAGTATTCCAATCGACTTTCGATGAGCCAGCTTCCGTATAAATCTGATAGTATTCTCCAACTAAACCGACTTGATGTTCCCAAGGATGTTGTGGATCGTCAGTTGGCAATAATTGTCCATCGAACCAAATCTCTCCAACAATACCTTTATAGTCAAATGTTGATTCGCCATAATCTTTATCAATACCAAGTGAAATCGAAAGAATTTCAAGTAAATATTCTTGATTAACTTTATATTTCGAAAGATTCAAAGCAATCGTTGCTGTAATTGTACCTTTGGCATGATCATGATTATCGAATTCACCAAGATACTCACCGTTGAGAAAAAATAATAATGCATTTGCTTTTCTTGTTTGAACACTAACTAATGCAACTGCTGATGCTTGAGTTAATGTAACATTACGTCGATACCATAGATAGATTGTTTCATCATTTGTTAATGAAAGTTGTTCAATTGGACTCTGAGATGTTACAACAGGTAGATTGGATACAACAGGTTCAGACCATGTTTTCCATTCGAATGATGGAGTAGCAAGCGGGAAATATTTTGTATTATCACTATTGATATCACTATAATTTGCACTATCCCAAAGAAGATTGAGATTATCATCATAGACACGTACAGATTGACCAGCTAAGTGAATACTTTGATTTTTAAAAAGAACAGTCGTCTCTCCACTAAATTGATTGCCAATGAAATTGATCGATGACGGATACGAATAAGCATACTGTTGTGTGCCACTTGCCCAAGTTGAACCATTCCACCAGAGTAATGGTGTTCGAACAGGATCTTGACTTAATATACCATCGGCATGTTCAGCAATTAAATGTTGAAGACGACCTAATTGAGTATATTTCGGTTCGTTGGGTGTACCATCAGCATGAAGTAAAACATCATCAGCATACAATGTAGCCGTGCCTGATGATGCTGTACGTCCGTAATTATTTCCTCCATGCCACATGTAATAAGCATGATAAGCACCGCCAGCAGCGAACCATTCACCAACTGAATAGCCAAGATCTTGTGTCGAACGAAGAGCAACAGCTTGACCCCATTGCTGAAACCAACCTTCATTTTCAGTGAACATCAATGGTTGACTAGGATATTGAGTTCTATGTCGAGTCATCCAACCGTCATCGTAACAATTACATGAATTGCATGTTTCAATTGTTGAATTAGCTGATTTACCATTACACATTATCCAAGGTATTTGTGTTGGTGCTAATTCATTCGTCACTAAACTACCGCACCAATCGACATAGGCTTGATCATTGACATTGTATTCATTTTCGATTTGAGCAAGAATAATTGGACCACCGTTTTTAGCCAGATACGGTGTGACATAATCGACAATTTTGAGAACAAATCGACGCATTTCACTTTTCCATGCGGCATTATTTCGACGGAAGACCATATTCGGAATTTGATTCAGCCAAACAGGCAAACCACCATAATTCCATTCAGCACATATATACGGGCCAATACGTAGATTAACAAATAGGCCAGCATTGGCAGCTGCTTGAAGAAATTGATTAAGATTTGCACGACCCTCGTAATTTGTTGTATTCGGTGTAGGTTCATGTAAATTCCAGAAAACATACGTTTGAATTGTATTCAAACCGTTCTTTTTAGCCATGTTCATTAAATATGGCCACATGCCTGGTGTTGAACGTGGATAATGAATTACACCTGATATGAGCATTGTTCGATTGCCATTAATTGTTATTGCTCGATGGTCATAGCCAACTTTGTAAGGTGTACCTCGAACATCTTCATAAGTTAATGATTTTGCATTCGCATATACGAATACACAAAATAGCACACATAGAAGCGGTAAAAACTTCATCAGAGGTTTTTTTTTCTGAAGTATAGAATAAGCATTTATATATACGATCGATAAGAACTCTTCTTATGTTTAGATAATTTCAGTACACAGTTGATAACATACATAAATTCTTCTCTCTTTAGTTTAATAATTAGAATTTATTCATTAGAAGAATTGATTTTCTCGATATTCACATGAAAAGTTTAAATAATTATATACGACCGAGTAGCAGCGTACCCGTCGTTCTTGAGAGAACAGTTGCCCAGACAAGAATTTGTACAATTCGAATTAGCACAACGTAAAATGTGACATATTTTAGTGAAAATCAATGAAGTACTTTGTTTTTTCTTCGTCATTAATCAAAAAAATCATTAATATATGTAAGAATGAAGATAGAAATCCAATATTTAATGAGATAACTTCAAAATCTATCACCAATGAATCAATAGCTCCAAGACATCTCGACGATGTCAACGGTCTGTAGATCGACCAATGAAAATCGTTCTTTCGTCCTCGATGCTAGTTACAAAACAGAAACCATTAATTGAATTAAAAGAAATATAATAACAGCATCAGATAAACATTTAGATGTTGAAAGATCTTTTATTTTTTTTTATTGATAGATTTAATTTGAGACAGAAAATTCTGAGTGGTAAATTTCAGTAAACAGATTATTAATAATGAAAAAAGACAACGTCGTTCGTCGACAAATGATTTCCTGACTCATTCTTTCATTGATTTTGAAGATTCAAAAGATTTTTCTTTTTCGCTTGTTTATTATCTGATAAGTTCGCCCTTTTTTGGCAAAATAATATAAACAATTGTTGTGTAAAAGAGCCGAAAGGCAAAGAACTTGATAAGCGATATAAATATGATATTTATCTTTCGTCATCAGTTACAAAAAACTGAAGAAGAAAAAAAAAGTTTAAGGTGAGAAGATGCATATTCTTTCTCGTGCAAATACAGAGACAGGTAGTCGTTTCGATCTTCGTTATTCTTTTCACTTCGTTCGAAAACTACTTTTATTCTTCTTCTTTGTACTCGAACTGTTTTTCGGCTTTGTCCTTTTAGATCATTAATTTATTTTACTAACACTCTCTAGCACTACAATGTCAAAAGGACCAACCGAGTTATGTCCCGCATATTCACCATTTTTTGGCGCTATGGGCGCTACTTCTGCCGTTGTCTTTAGTGGTATGAAGTATATTTAAGTGCTTTTTTTTACAAAAAAAAACAATTTTCTTGTCCTTTAGCATTGGGTGCCGCTTATGGTACAGCCAAATCCGGTTGTGGTATCTCTGCTATGGCCGTGATGAGACCTGAATTCATCATGAAAAGTGTTATTCCAGTCGTCATGGCTGGTATTATTGCTATTTATGGTCTCGTCGTTGCTGTACTTATTGCAAACAATATCGATCCACAAGGTTATGGTCTTTACAAGTAAAAACGACGAAAAAAAAAAGATGTTGCATTGAAATAATATATTTAACTTTGTTTGTTGTTTTTTAGAGCCTTTCTTCAATTGGGAGCTGGTCTATCTGTCGGTCTTAGTGGTCTAGCAGCTGGATTTGCTGTTGGTATTGTTGGTGACGCCGGTGTTCGAGGAACAGCACAACAACCACGGTTAGTTTTCTTTTTTTGTTTGCATTTTCGTCATTAGAACAAAAAGAAAACGCGAGATAAGGACAATAAGAATAAAGTCGGTTGATTAAATATTTGTTTTATTATTTGTTTAGATTATACGTTGGTATGATTTTAATTCTAATTTTCGCTGAAGTACTTGGTCTATACGGTTTAATCGTTGCTTTAATCATGACAACAAAAAATCAACCGGGCTGCTAAAAAACTACGTTAATAATATGAGGCGCGGATAGTTCTTTTTCTTCTTTCCATAATTCTGTATTCCTTTCGTTTTTTCTTTATTGTCGTTGTGTGTGTACTCTTCTTTGGAACATTTATTCAACATACCATTTGTTCGTAAATCTATTAGACAAAGAAAAACGTTTTCTTCGTGTGTCTTCGGTGTTCTTCATATATATTTTTTCCTTCTTCTTCTTTTTCTTCTTCTTATTCCTTTCGTTCGTTCTTTTCTCTTTCGTTATTTATTAAAAATTCGACGAACAAATTTTAAAAATCTTTGAATAAATGATTATAGCCAATGACATTTATTGATATTCACAATAGCAGAAAGTGAAAAGTTCGAGTTATTCTAATTTTAACTCCTTTTTTTTTTGTTGTTTCTTTTGCAAAAAACACGCAACGAAATATAATGCCATTTGATTGAATCAAAACAGAAAGAGTAAACACACGAATGGCACAAGCGAGATCTCTACGTTTGAAACATTCAACTCATGATAGAATTCTCATTAATCAATTGCTTAAATTTCGTATCGATGGTCGAACAATAAATGCTCGAAATGTTGATGAACTCTATCCGGGTTTAGATCGACTTCTCATGAAAAGTTTACAAACAGGCGATTGCCGACAATTATACAATCGTTTGAAACGAAATCTTAAAGCTGAATATTTACTAATCACTGGCAAACATATACATTGCAGTGTCGCCTCACAAACAGAACATATCTTAGAGAAACTCGTTGAAATGGGCGCAACACTCAGTAGGTTATATATTTAAAATGATGATTTTATTGTTATTGCTGTTAGATCTTCATTTTTACGAGCCTATCCATATGAAAGAATTGCAATTAATGTGTCAATATGGTTTTGATCTCAATGAACGCATAAATAAATACAATAATCAAACACCATTATCAATATTTATAAATAAACATTACTCAATCACTATGTTAGAAACTTTGATTAAAAATGGAGCTCATTTTGATTCGCAAGACAATCAAGGTCAAACATGTATTCATCATGTTTGTCAACCGTCAGTAACTGATCCAATTTTTGATTATATTATTGAACAAGCACCCGATCCTTGCTTGAGCATTTCCAATCAAGCTGGTGCTACACCCGTTGATCTCGTTTTTTTATCAACATACGAGCAAGCAAATACTTCTCGAATGCGTCGTTTACATGTTCTGTTATCACGTAAATCGAGTTATCTAACACGTTATGCTATGCGTGAGCCGAATCTTTTTCGAAAACAACATCTACTCTACGATGTTATATCGTGTAAAGAATTTCTATTTAAATATCGTTTAAATGATATTTTCGATCCATCGATAAGTTCATTAGCCAAATGTATATTTCTCTTCTATGATGTTCTACGTGCTTGTAATAAATATCAAACAAGTTTTACCGAACAAATTCAAAGTCAACAACGTTTAGAAAGATATCTAATCTCAATGATTGAAAATGATGATATTCGTTTAGATGAATATATATTTCGACAATCGAATACAAACGAACAAATTCTCACTGATCTTCAAAAATCTCTTTTGAATATGACACAAATTAAACTTAAACTACTCGATTTACGTACGAAAACATTAACATTAACCCTTTAAAGCCGAATGTCCCTTCCAATGGACATTCTGATGATTGCAATAAAAAAACATAATACGATCCTGTATATAAATACTAGTGTTTTCCTGGATTTAGGTGGTCCGATAAATCATAGAGAGAGGAAAATATTTTTTCAAGTGGTTGCCTGACGGCACAATATATTTTTTAAAACTCATTGCGTTAAAAAAAAATTTTTTTTTCGTAAAAATTTTGCTTATTCATAAATGTAATGTGAATTTCGATTTTTCTAAGTGATATCGCTTAGTGTATCTTTAATCTCTCAGAAAACACTATCCTGGAGTTTTTTAACCGATCTTGTCGCGAAAACCTAATGTCCTCTAGAAAGGACATTCCAGCAAAAAGTAAAAAAAAAATTTCATTTTTTTTTTGAAAAAACTATCCTATGATGATACTAAAGCATCAGAGTCTCTGTTTTAGCGGTCACTTTTTTTTCATTGTCAAAAAAAACCTCTTCGGTTTTAAAGGGTTAAAGTCAATCTGTCGAAAACAAATCAAACAAAAGATTCGAAACTATCCGAATGATATCGTCAAATTGAATACAATCTCGAAAATTCTACAAGCATATTTAACATTTTATAATCCATTTATTAAAGTTGATGTAGCGGAAAATATTATTTAAATATACGAACAAAAACAAAAGAAAACGAAAGCTAATTAAGATCTCTCTCGTGAGGTCGTTTTGTTTGTACAAGCATCGGTTTGAAATCTTTATTTTTTTGTTCTTCTAAATCGTCGCACGTATGAATAACAATAGCTGGAGCTTTTGAACCGAGTTCACTTGGCAAAAGTTCATGCATTTCATCTTGAAAAATAAATTGAAAATTATTTTCAAAAAATGTAAAGCAAAAAAAGTTCGTTATATACTTGGTCGTAATTGTGCAATAGCAGCAATGAGATTGAGATCGACAACCGGTGGATCTTCGACTTTTTGTTCCCAACCAATCGGTGGACTAGCTGGTGGAGATATCAGAAATAATTTATTAGGTTCAGGTGGTTTTAAATAGGTTTCAGGATTGGCTCCACGAAATATAATTGGCTGGAGTGAAAAACAAAGAAGACTTGATTCTCTTGAATAAATTCGAATTTCAACTTACACAAGCAAAATAAGCTTTAATTGTTGTTCCATGAAATGGATGTTCATGAAGATTTAATCGTGCTTTGAATGCATTTACCGATGATGTAAATGTTATACGAATACGTTGAAAAAATTTCAAATAAAGTACAATTATTTGCGGATCATAAGTGCGAAATAATTCTTCGAATTCATTCTAAAATCGAACAAATATCAAAAATGAAATACTTTCGTTTGTGTTCGTTTACTTTTAATTGTTGATCAGCAAATAATTCTTGTGATACAGGTGTAATGATTAAATCATTGGGTAATTTCGAAACATCGATTTCATCATTATTATGAGCAGGCGAATCTATGTCATTATTCGAGCTTGATTCGAATTCAGCCTCAGTCTCATCATCAATATAATTAATGAAATATTTTGAAGTATCCTCGTCATCTGATTGAAGAGATTTATAATCGTGCATTTTTTTAACTAGCCGTCGTATTTGTCTATCTATGCAAATATAAATATATATATAAATAGATCGATGAATCATGAAATAGATTTTCTGGATAATTCTAGCAAAATTCCATTGGCAATTTGGTAAAAGTTAGCAGAATTGGAAAAGCCAATTGATTGTTAAATTGCACGACATCTATTTTGACAGAGAATGAAAAATGTTGACTATCAAGGGTTTCCTCTCTCTTTAATTCTAAGTGAAAACAAATACATCAACTTTTCCTCTTATTGATTACGAAATAATGATGAGACTGAGAGGAAAAAAGAAATTGTTGTCTCGTTTCTTTTTGTGCATGTGACATTTGCATTTAGTTGTAATTAATCTAATCTATGGGAAAAACATCTATTCATCCTTGATCACAGAAATGATAACACGTCTTGTTTGTCGAAAATAAATATAGAAAAAAAAACTGACGATTTTTTTGCTTTGTTTGCATACGGAAACCATTTCAAATATCGATGATGCAGATTTTTTCTTTTAACGAATATTTGATTTCATAAATGGCAACGAGTCTACAACCTTCGGATTATATTCTGCAAAATTGGCGACGTGATCAAATCGATTCACATGATAAATA
>ERZ778027.1997-NODE-1997-length-28938-cov-11.374511_pt1 | contig 28938 bp, 25 predicted proteins | sample MGYA00375757_ERZ778027 | MGnify/ENA primary metagenome ERZ778027 (study PRJEB29350, sample SAMN05389817) | bioreactor metagenome | isolation source: Ammonium sulfate bioreactor | place: South Africa: University of Cape Town | collected 2014-02-18 ...
AGTGTTTGTCAATACATGAAGAAATTCTACCGCCCAATGATGAAAATATTGTACACAGTTTATGTCGAATAGGTGAATGTTACGAAGAACTCAGTGTATTCAACGTGGCGGTTAACTATTATAAACGAGCATTCGCCGTTGGTGAACAATATTTTCCTCTTGGAAGTACAAATCGAAAAGAGTTAGACGACAGAATTGAAAAACTTTCTCTGATGATTAACTTGCCGGAGTAGAATTTCGATCATTTTTTAAATTCATAGGAAGTAACGCGTAAAATTTGGATTTTTCCATGTTCTCTTTTTTTTCGAATTCGGCGAAAATGTAATGAAATTTGTATAAATAGTCTGCTCTTGCTGTTTTTTCTTGACAAAAAAAAGAAAATGAGTGAAACACAGTGCAGTACACTGTATTATGCTTGTCGAAATGGAGATTTTGATACTGTCAAGAAAATCTTGCCAACGTTAACTTTAGAAGAAATCGACCATATCGAAGCTAATGGAAGTACTGCTCTTCATGCTGCTGCACACTATGATCATGTACGAATCGTCAAACTTTTGCTCAGTCGAAATGCTAACATTTCAATTCAAAATAGATATGGAAATACCGCCGAAGACGAAGCAGGAAATCCAGAAATTAAAGCACTCTTTGTAAGTTTCTTCGATTTTCAGTAACCATTGATTTACACTATCAATCTTCTCAAGGATCAAGCGTCTTCGTATTCAAAAATGGTTACTGTTTAATTGTGAAAAAATTAGAAATTCCGCCAAATAAAAACAATGCTCCATTTGACATTGTTGATCTGCCTGAAAATCCAGTCTATGGCACATTTTCGATACAAACCTCATCCAAAGTAAATACGTTGTCAATTCAAGCCAAGAAGATAAATCAAGAAATGGAAAAAAAATGTTCAACCACTGAAGAATTGATCAAGGCAAACTTGAATAAGAACAATGTTGAACTATTAGTGCATGGTTTAGAAGCAAATCCCGTATGGTTAAAAGGAAAAATGCATGCAAATTTATCCGATCAAGATTCGATAGATGCACAAACCATGATTATCGTCGAAAAAACAGATGGAAAAACCATTGCAATTCCAATGAAATCAATTGTTGCAATTCAAGGTGATAATCTTAAAACAACATATATACAACGATCGATTAAAGATGGCCTACAAATGCATTACAAAAATCAATCAGATTCCAATGGTTGGGCTTTCGTGAAATATTTAACATTTGGAATTACTTGGATACCATCTTATGAGTAAATTTTCAATAAGATACGTATATTCATTTGTATTTGCCTTTTATGTTTCATTTTCTAGCTTGACTCTAATGACAACAAAAAGATCAAACATAAAAATGTTACGACTATCGCTGAAATGTGTTATAATAAATGATGTCGAAGATATTCAAACTGATAATTTGGCTTGTATTGTTGGCCATCCTAATTTATCTAAATATATTCACATCACTGATCCACTATTTGGCGACACGACAACGGAAGAATTTCTTAAAAAGATAGCTAATTGTGAATATCAATCGTCAGCATCGATAGATCAGATTTCTAGTATTCGACATTATAATACTAATCCGACTATTCTGAATTCTATTACTGCAGCATCAGCATCTAACAAAGACGACGATGACGAAGAAAATAATGCGAACAATGATTTTCATTTATATCAATTTCGTAATATTTCTCTTAAGAAAAAAGAAAAACTTTTAGTACCAGTATTTGATATTGAAATTCCATACAGAGAATTTTATCGATGTAAAATTGATCAAACTCAACAGTACAATAAATATGATTCAAAAAATGAAGTATTTATGCTTTTCACATGTTAACTATATTATTGATGTTGACGTATACTTGTTGGTAATAGGTCTGGCATGCAATTGAATTCGAAAATAAATCTAAGCATGTATTAACTACGGCTCCTGTAACCATCATTCAAGATGATCATCAGTTTGTTTGTCAAGAAAGTTTGCCATTTACTTTGAAAAATAGTTCGACGGTGATTCATTTAACTAAAGCACCTACCATTCAAGTGAAATACGAAGAGAAAATTGCAGATGGTCAGCCAGCAACGCCTTCTACTGTTGTCCTTCTCAAACAGAAGTATGTAAAAGAGGAATTGAATGGAAGCCTCATAGTAACCAATACTAAGAATGAGCCGGTGACTGTCATCATTGAACTTCGAATTCATGGAGATATGTCGAAATATTCATTACCGCCCAAGAACGATACTGTTCAACATGGAAAAAATGTAGCAAATAAACTACATAGCATTCGATGGGATATTCCACTTGATCCACAACAAAGACAAGAAATAAACTATCGTAGACTTTTTCTCAGATTATAATTTTATAAAGTAAAAAGCAAAAGAAGTATTATGAGAGAAATAAATTCGTTCTGTAATTGATTTCGCATAGCATTATTATTACGAATTGTCGACGTGGAATGAATTTCTTCTGTCGCTATTGAATAAGTAACAAATGATGAGTTTGTTATTTGTTTTATCCATTGATAATACGATGATAGTCGTGTGACTACTCGGACATTATTCATATCGAAACATCGATATTCATCGGTTATAATGCCTATCTAAATCAACACATAAGAATAAAACATTTTTCATTAATTGTAATAATACTTGTTCCCAATGATCGTTTTTAAAGATGAGTACTGGTCCTCCAACAGCACCTAAACATAGAAAAGAATATCATAGATTGTGATTAAATATTTTTCTTTATTAAAGTCTACCGAGGCATAAATCAGATTGATCGAGAATTTTGCTATCACTTGCTGCTGCAACACAGAATTGATGACTTTTATCCATAAATCGATGGGACAAGCATGACGAAGACATCGGATCAATTGTTGTTACAGACATTTGTTGGAGTGTTTCTTCACGTTTATTTGACATTAGATGGCGATTCCATCCCAACAGAACTAATGACAGATTTGATGCTGGATAAGTTTCGTTTTCCATTGGTACACATGTCTTTGAAATTGTTGTTTGCATAGAATTGAATGGAAGTGGATGACTAAGGCGAAGAATAGCAAGATTATGTATATCTGAAGTTTCAGATGAATGATTTGGATGAATGTAAACTCGATCAACTGTTCGATTAATTGGATTTGTATCATTAAGTTTCGAAATACCAGCAAGAACAATTGTATAATTCCAAGTTTCAACAAAATTTAAAATACATGTAGCAGCCGTTAAAATAAACGAATCCGAAAGAATACTTCCAGTACACTGATTATCGCCAAACCATTGAATGGAAACAGTCATCGACCAACTATGTTCAACAGCAGCATCACTCTGAACAACGCCAAATGTTGTGATATTAACATCCGATTGACTACATCCACATGATGCTCTTCTATCACATTGATACGTTTGAGATATTTTTAAAATCGATGCTATTAATGTCGATCGAATCCAATCAACATATTCAGTCAAATTTGTAACAACGCCAAGTCGACCGTTCATTGCACAATGAGATGCAAGACCTATTTGAATCCATTGATTACGTTTATCATCCCATTGAAAAACGGGATCTCCAAATGAACCTATATGAAAGATCATAGAAGACCATTGAAAAGTGAATCTTTATCGATTACCGCCTAGACACGTATCGGACAGGACATATTGCTGATCTTTTCGATATTGACCAATACAAAATTGTGAATTATTTTGATTATTCAATGCAGAACAATTCTCTATCGAATAGATTTCTGCTTGTTGCAATACGAGTGAATGAGTAGATGGATTTTTATTCGTAATATTCCATCCTGTTACAACTAATTGAACACCACGTAATCGAGACAATTCATCTTCGTTTGCTTGAAGATCCTTGGAAGGTAGACATGATTGTGAAATATTTATATCTTTATACACATCGAGTGGACTTGATAAACGTAAGATTGCAAGATCATTTGAATGATTCGTATAGTTTGGATGAGGAAATATTCCGTTGACTTGTCGAATGATGATGTCATTGTCAAATGGTAAATACATTCCAACTTTAATGACCAATTCATTTGGTGATCGATTTCGTACGCAATGAGCAGCTGTTAAAATAAACGAATTTTCTAAGATTGTTCCTGAACAAAGATGTTGTTTTGTTGAACGAAAACTTATCGAGACAATCATTGACCAAGTATGAGGTAATGCATTTTCATTTTCAACAATTGTCGACGATGATAAAACAACATTTCGACGACTACAACCACATGAACTACGAGATTTATTACATTGATAGAGTTTGATATTCTCGGTTATTTCGTTATTATTAATTTGCATTTGAATCCAATCATGAAAATATGCGATTCGAGTGAACACATTTGGTGAATTGTTTTCACTATATGCGGCAATACCAACTTGTTCCCAACGATTTTCAATCCATTGAAAAACAGGACTCGCTGAATCATCTAGGATAAACACATATAATCTATTTGAAAATATTGATCATTGCGAAAGAAGTTTAATCTTTTATGCAATTATTTTCTTTTAATACCTTTTCTGTCTTGATATAAGTCAACACAGAAATGTACAGCTGGATTACGTATTGTATTTGAACATGTCTTATTAAAATGATGTATTGTTTGAACTGGTATTTGTTGTAAAATTTCACTCGTAGAAATATTCCAATCGATGATAATCAATTGAGTACCATTCGATGGATATTCGACAATATCTTCCAGAGTATTTTGCCGTGGTGGAAGATGTGCTCGAACTAGCGGTGAATTTGTTGACAAATCAAATGGTTGAGATAGATGAAGAATAGCAATATCAAATTGTCGTTCCGATCGAAATCGTTTCCATAAAGGATGTATGATGATTTTGTCAACAGATGCCTTGCATATACCAGCAACAATTGTTAGATTTTCATAGATTTCACTAACACAATGAGCAGCTGTTAAAATATAAGATTCACTAAGAATCGTGCCTTCACAAATATGTCTCGGATGCGTATGATTTACTTGTAATGACACTATCATCGACCAATTGACATTGCTTGGACTACAACCACCACGTGAAATAATTAGATTCAGAAACACGAACATGAAGATGAATGAAAACTTCATTTTATATTCTTGACAAAATATTTTTATCGCAATGAAAAGCTCCGATGTCAGTAATATATATATAAGCAGGTATTATTGAAAGTTCTAAACAAATATTGACTGACTTCTTAGTATTTTGTTTGCTAAAGGGACATGTTATTGTAGATAAGAAATCTGTTTTTGTTTTGCTATTTTATTGTTCGAATGTCGCAATTTGAAACACTTGCAAATGAATTAATATTCGATATATTCGAATTTTTAAATACTTCACATCTTATTCATGCATTTTTGCCACTTAATTCTCGATTTAAATATTTATTATACGAATATTTTCAACAGCATTCACTCGATCTACGATCAATATCAAGATATTATTTCCATGAATTTTGTAAAGATCATCTTCCAAATTTGACCAATAATATAACATCACTTCAACTATCAAATAATGGCGAAACACCAAATCTATGTGAACTACTTTACTCATACGAGTTTCCTATTGATCGATTCATTCAATTGAGATCACTTGTATTGTATGAAATTGATTCATCTGAAGTGCTCTGTCAAATCATCAATCAATGTCAAAATCTTTCGAGTTTCGATCATCTTTATTTATTCGATTGTAAATTCAATAATAAACAAGTTGCTTTTATAATTGGTCAGATTTGGTGTTTACCAAATTTAACTCATTTTGTAATGAACAATTTATCTGTTGACTTTACATCTATACGAGAACGGTTAATTATTTCATCAATGCTTAAGTCGTTATCGCTCAAGAATGTTCGATTTAACAATGAATCAAATTATCTATTAGATTCAATTCCTTGTCTTGAATATTTGAAAATAGATTCTGCTGATTGGCTGCATTTAAAAGATCGGCCAAAGAAGATTCTTTCATCTCTTACTTCGTTACAAATTTCAATTGATCGATGTGATAATATTAATCAAATCGACAATCTCTTCCGAACATTTCCTAATTTAATCCGTTTAACTTTGAGAATTTCATTCATGTATTTCGACGGAAATGTTTGCAAAAAATTGATTAATGATCATTTACCAAACCTTCAAACGTTTCGATTAAAAACATCTTTTGAGTGTCCAAAGAATGTAAACGTTCACGAAACAGCTGATCAATTAATTGATTCATTTCGAACAGAATTTTGGCTTGTCGAACATAAATGGTATGTTCGATGTGATTATGACGATATATACAATCGACTAATTCTATTATATACTTTACCAAATGTGTTTGATATTGATATTGAACATCGTTTGAAAACAAAATTTTGGCTGTCAACCAAACCTGATGAAAGCAAATTATGTCCTTTGCTTAAAATTCATGATTTTCAACTAAAACCTAATCACATATCATCATTAAAGACATTAGAAGATGTCAACAATATGTTTCCTAATCTTAAACAGTTAATAACAGAATTACCATACGGAGACGATACAATTAATAGATATACAATGATATTCAGTCGGTTAACAACGTTGAATGTCTCTTTAGAGAATAATTTCGGATATGATCAATTACAAATCATACTCAATCAAACACATTGTCTTTATTCATTAATAATCGATTCTTTTGGAGAAACGTACGTAAAACTATTTCAATTAACAAGTCCATCGGTTCGTCGCATACAATTACTGAAAGCTCAAGCTAAATTTGGAAAGTATTTTAATCATGACGATTGTGAAAAATTAGTTAATTCACCACTTGGCTTTCAATGTCAAGTTCTTTCGATTGAATTAGAAGATCAAATGGATATCATTTATTTAATTGAGAAAATACCTCATTTACGTGTATTAGTTTTTCGAATTCAATTAATTGTAGAAAATCATTTACGATCTCCATCGATTCGAAACAAATTCATCCGATGGTTACAAGGAAAACTATCAACAAGATCTATAATTAAAAGTTACCCAGGACAAGCATCGAAATTGAAAATTTGGATAGATCGAGAAGCAAACAATTCGTTGGCTCGAAACAGATTTAATTTTTCTTCCATTCTTGCATTATTTCAACGATTTTTTTAATTACGTAGAGTACTCAAAACTGGCAAAACGTTCTTTTTGTATCTTTCCTATTTTTATCAAGAAAAAATACTGAATGTTAATAAACTAAAGTAGCGTTTTGATTAAGGATTAAAATATATTCTAAATCAATTCGACCAGACGCATGCGATATGAAAATAACCATTCATAGAAATCATCGGATTCCTTCGCATCCGATACCATGACTTGTACAGGTCGCATCAAACCACCCCATTCATTGCGTACAAGTCCAGCATTATGAATACGCTTGGCATTAGAAAATTGCACTGCATCAAGTAATCCTTCAGATTTCCAACTATATGAATTGTTGGTATTCGTCCACATGACTGCACCTGGAATCGAAGCTATTTCAACTGAACGAGATAGAAAGTCCGGATTAGTTCCACCAAATTGTGGATAACTATCGCGGACGATATATATCGTATCCGAAATTGAATCGTATGCCATATCAAAATTATTTAACACCACTTTTATTGGATCAGTGAGTCCACTTGTCGGTAAAAGTATAGACGCTGAAATTTGAGGTGTTTCATCAACATTCGATAAATTCACATGTCGCACTTCAGCTCGTGTTCCATTGCGATCACCTACAGTATATGCCAATAGTACTGTACCATCGCTGACGGCCGTGGCTGTCGGTTGAGCGATTCCAAATGGATATCGTGGATCTCGATAGTCATGGATTTTCGAGATATCGATATAGGACGAATTTTCGATCATAGGAATATCGGGATGGCGAATCAATGGATATGGATAACGTGTCCAATTCGTTGACTCGAGAGACTGCGAAAAAGCGACACCGATTTGATTGAATTTCGAGATATTAAAAGGAGCACCCGTATAGAACATAGCGTATTTGTATGAGATACCACCGAAACGAAAATTTCCACGCACAACAGAAGGATCACAAACATGCATTGCATCCCAAACATTGGCAGTCTCACTGGGTGCTAATGCTACAATTTGACCAACTGTAACTGCTTTGGCAGAGTCATCATATTTGAAGCCAATTATATGATCTTTTACTTGTTTAGGAATACGATTGTGACATGAATGAACAAAATATTGAGAATCAATTTGAATTATGGATGGAGCATATGCGTAAAAATTTGGATTTCCATAGGCGAGTTTAGGATCGTAGATAAAGAACTCGCGAAAATTTAAATTATCACTCAATGCTTGCACATAATTCGGATAGGTGAATTCCAAGTAAATGAAAAAGCATAGAAATGCCAGTAAACGATATTTCAAGCACGCTGCCAAAAGCATCATCGATGAGAATCAAATAGAGCATCGGCTTTATATATATTTTTCAATTTACGTAGTATCGATTTCATCGATTAAATCAATAAGTTTGCTCTCATTTTTTTCAATCATTTAAGATATTAAAAAAAGGATGAATACGAATCTGCTGTTACGTATGTACGTAGGAGTGAAACACGGGATTTTCCGACTTACAAATATGACGCATTTGAGCTTAGTCAACCGAGACATGATGAGTATATAAACGATGAAAAGGCAAGTCATGCATACGCACAAATATTATCATGTCAAATCCTACATATAGCACGACAATTATCTGCGTATCATGTGGAAAAGCGATTAATCTGGCAAATGATAACAACGAATATTATAAATGTGAACAATGTATTTATCATCATGTATGTAAAAATTGTTCACAATTACCAGTAAATAAAGACAGTAGACATAAACTGAACAAGGTAATGAAAACGACAGATTATTAAGAATTTTTAGTAGTTTTGTTTATCTTACAAAGGTTTATCTAAACAACGAGAACCAATCATCGTCAATATTCACAGACGAAAATTATTCTAAAACCTATTTAATTTATTGTCACCATTGTCTAGATATTATTTGGTATAATAAACAAGTGTCATACAGCTGTGAACAATGTCCTGATTTTGCTGTTTGTGAAAAATGTATCCAACTAATGTCAACTTACCATCCAACACAACATAGGTTTAATCAAAATGCACCGAATCACATAACTGGTCAACACTTTGGAGTGACATGTGATGGTTGTAAAGAGAAAAACCTTTCCGGAATAAGATATCAATGTAAACAATGTGAATCAAGTTATGATTTATGTTCAAAATGTTTTCAAAAAGCCAAAACAATTCATAACGAATCACATTCATTTCAATATTATCAAGACCCGTTTGTTCGCTATAACAATTCGAAATTATTAGCTGAGCGAACCTTAGCACTTTTTCGTCAGCAAAATATAACATCAAATAATCAACGTGATTTATTCACTGGATGGACAAAAACTGATGCAGAAAAAATTGTCCAACGTGAAGATGAAGTAATTCGAGATTATAAACAACGACGTCAAGAAGAAGAAGAATTAGCGGCAGAAATGGAAAAAAGGAGACGTGAATCAGAAGCTTATTGGTCGCGAAAAAGATATGAGCAGCAAGAGGAAGATCTACGTGAGACGCTCCGTATGATCCGCTCTTGGGGCGGGACGTCAAGATGTCCAAAGTGTGGTGCAGATTGTAATGAATACTGAAAGAATTTAATAATAATATTTTTCTTTGCTTTATTCAATAAACAAATTCTCGGAAATTTTCTGATGTTAACGTATAGAGATATAGAATGCTGTCTATTAAACAGAAAAGTCAATTTTTCTAATAATCTATTTTTTCTTGAACATACTGCACAAAATATAATGTATAAATTGTATTTGGTAAATTGAGAAGAATAACGGCAATCACTTGATTATAAATACAATCACTATATAAATTACATTTAATATATTACCAATGATACCAAAGACGAATATTGGTATTAAACAATATCTATTGATAAAAATGAGAATTTTTCGAAGTTGATCTGCTAACGTTGACATTTTGTGAGAGAGAGAGAAAAAAATAACACAATTATTTCACTACACGTTTCTATATTCTTGTTTATTTAAGTAAATAATGAGAAAAGCAATAGCAACAAAAAGAAAGATGTGTTGTCTTTCCATCAGGAAGTAGCTATTATCCAATAACTTTGTTTACTCCCATAACATTACCACAACTAGGACATGTATGTTCAGTGTCCTTACATGCATTAACAAAAAATGGAATAAAACACAGTGGTGGCAGAAGCGCAAGAATCACTGCAATCAACCAAGTTCCCAAACCAACTTTAAAATTGACTAATGACAAAACAGGTTTCCGACACCGTTGACATACAGCACGAGTAGGTATATCACCGAAATTGGTACCTGCTGTAATACCATCCTTAGTAGTTATCGGAGGAGTACCATCCTTAGTAGTCACCGGAGGAGGAACGTTAACTATCGTAGCTAAAGCCATGAATCTAATGGCTGTATGCGCGATATGCATAGTTTATATATCAATTCATTGAGGAAGAAGAACATGTTACGCTTCAATTATTTGTATCAGTTTTGATAAATAAATGCAACACGGCAAAAACAAAATACTATCAATGACGTACATGTTGGGAATTACCAAAATACCCGTCGAATAGAGCGCAAACAAGGAACTACACACTCATTACGAAAACCAAAATATAATGATAATATGGTTATTCACCTATGACGGATAAAAAGTCGGTAAAAAACACCTTTCTTTCACTCATATCTACAATTTTTTTGTATTCATGCAAAAACGTTCGATTTTAAGCTGATTAAACAATGGTATTTGTCGAATAGAATCAATATTGGGCGATGGAACATATTAGTGAAATCACATGAAATAAAATGAGAAACATAATTATACTCCTTGTTTTTCCTTTATGCTCAAGAAAACAAACAGATAAGACTACCGTCGATTATTTATTTTATCAACAATAGCTTTAAATTTAAGCAAGTTAGGATGATTTGGTGACAATGATTTTGATCCAATGTCGACGGCATTTCTAATAGAGGAGCGTGCTTTGTCATATTCGCACATACTTGCGTACACTAAACTGATGTTATTGTAGGTGAAAGCTAAGTGAGGATGATTAGAAGAAAGCGATTGTTGCTGAATCGCAAGTGCTTTTTCGGATTCGCTTAGGTCTTGCGTACGTAGTCCAAGCTGTTGATAAAATACTCTTTCGTTTCTTTCGCCAGCTGTATGATGTAATATAGCCTGATAAATGCATTCAGCTTGTTTTGGCATCCCTAGTTTGAATAGGACGGAGCCCAGTCTGTTCCATCCACTCTCATATGGAAAAGTCTCTTCACGAATTTTGGTGGTCAACTTCTGTAGCTCCCTGTCAGTATTATTAGTGAGTGCTAAGTCCACCGAGAATAGACGTTGGTTTTCGTTCATTTGCTTGACAGTACGAATGCGGAATACACTATGCATGGAAAAGAGAACTTCGTGCTCTTGTTTGTATGCACTTATGTCAGCAACAGATGCAAACACTACTGTTGATTGTTGTGGGTTCACTTTCATAACAAATAAAACACCAATTGACGCAGGATCACGAAGAGCACGTCGGACAAAAGGCATTGCATTGTTTTTTTTCCATACTTGTGGATAAAAATTTAGTGAAAGAAATTAGACCATCTTTAGTTTTAGATATTTTTTCGAATTCTTCTTTGAGCATTCCTTGTCCGCGATACACTATAAATGTCTTATTTGCATTGACACCCTCACCCTCAATTTGCTTCTTTAGTTGTCATGTTTGTTGATTATATTTGTGACTGAATTGCTGAATTTTAACTTTATTGACGTTACTACGAAGACTTGCATAGATACGTTTTTGTCGTTCTTTTACTGCATCCATTAAAAAATATGAAAATACTTGAAGTTGTTCACGAAATTTATTCTCATTCGTCATCTTCATCAATATTAATTGTATGTTCCTTTTTTTTTATATAAAAACAAACTGTTTCTGTCTGTGCAAATCAATTTTTCTTTCGTTCTTTACATTACATTCGGCGAAAATAAAGGGAAAATAAATGGGGTAAACATATTATTCGATCATAATTTTCACCGAAAAACATGCTTAAATTTATTGTGAAAAATGAAATCGGCACGAAAGGAGAAATACAAGTATTTTTGAACGACGCAAAATTATTACTCAAAAACTAATCCTATCATTATGTCAATAATATACGTTACATTTCGATTATATTTCTGTCTCTTCTTTCGATTGCAATAGGCTTAAGCTATAAATTAACAAAGTTTCAAATAACGTACAAATTAAAATCTATACTGTAGAAAATGTTTGAATGTATTCGTTAAAAAGAAATCTTATTGACAATGGCTGAATTTCCACCAGACGTTGAAAGAAATGTTGGTTCTAATTCGAATCCAACTCGATGCGAACAACCAAGTACTTGTGTAGCACGACCAATAGTTACTCAAGATGTCAATATCAATGTCATTTATGCTAGTAGTTATCTCGAATGGTCGATCTTTAATATACTATGTTGTTTTCTAATTCTTGGTATTGTTGCTTGTTTCTTTCCTATTGCAACGTGTAATGCAAGAGGGATCGGTGATTTACAAGGTGCACTGAAGAATTCATGAAGAGCTCTAATAACGAATCTTATATCAACAATTATTGGAATTATTGTACTTATTATTATTATCATTAATGTTGCTGTTAATAGTGCTCGTCATTAATGATTTTTATTTTTTTTACAGAAAAAAAATACAATACAGTCCTATTAACGATTGAAATATCGTTGAATAGCTATTCGATATTTCAGTATAGATTTACTGAATTCTTTTCGATAGAATTTCGATGGTAAAACAAAAATAATAAACGTTAACATGCATGGAATAAATGAAATAAAATAAAGTATAATAAATAGCCAAGCATCATCCGATGATTGCATACATCGAGATAGAAACGTTAGAATCAAACGTGGTAATGCAAGAAGTACGGAAATAATCGGTGCAACAAGTAAATGTTTATGTTGTTTATATTGCTGACGAAGTATTTGTTTATATGATTGATTCTTATGAGTACGTAAGTGTTGACGAGATTTAACCCTTATGAGAATAATAGCAGAGACGAAATTGATTGTGAACGGAAGGAGAAAATGAAATGTATGCATATAAGAATTGAATTGTCGGATGATATTTGATGAAAATGTAATAGTACACCAGATTCGTTTGATTTGATCAGTATCATCATTTCGTTCGTCGATTAAATGACGATGTAATGGATCTTGAACTGAACTTCCAATGAGAATAATCAGAAGACAAATAACAACATATTTTGCACATTGTCGACTTGTTCTCTTATCAAAACGTGTTTCTTTAATTACTGTAAAAGTTCTTTCAACAGCAACACATGCTGTTAACCATTGATCCAATTGAAGACATACTCGAAGAAGAAAATCTAATGAATGACATTGAATTTGTAAAAATATTCGATTCGATATATTATTCATTTGTGCACCTAATAAAATTGAAAATTTCAATAATAATACTAAACTTATGAATATTGTTGTAATCGATGAACATAATAGATAAATTCCACAACCAACATCACGTATTGGTTTATTTTTAAATGTTATCAATGAAAGAAAACCATCGACAAGACCACCAAGAACAGAAATAATTGTTAATATTAAACTAAATTTAACAATAGCTGATTGTTGAGAAAGATTCACATTGGGTTCGATACGATAACCTAGAATAGCATCTAACGATAAACCAAAACCACTTGTTGTGAATTGACATCGTCGTCCATAGAAACATTCTTTACAATAACAGATCGATCGTTTTGGACATGTTTTGTCATCTTGAAAACATTGACTACCTTCTCCACATTCACTTCGTCCATCGCAATCAAATTTCAGTTCATGATCGAACTCGAAACAATTTGCTAATCGTTTACCATGAAATGAATAACATAAACATAAATGAACATCATCATGAAAACATTTGATATTTAATGAAAGATTTTGACACGGCAAATGATAGTATTTGACTCGACGAATAAGAGACCATTGAACGAATGTTTGATTAAATAATTCACTAATATTTGGACAATGATCTGACATGGTAACCGTTGTATTCAATTTCGAATCATCCCGAAAATCTGTTAGATAATATTTTTTCTCGAAAAATTCAATAAAAATCAGACTAACACGTTCCAATACGTTCACAACGATTAGATCTTGATGAGAATGAATTGTTTGAAAAGTAGTTGCTCGCTGTAGTGGAACGAAATCGAATACACTTATCAAATGAATATAGATTAATTGTGATGAAATAATATTTCTATCGATAGAAATCGATATTGTATCTAAACTAATTTCACATCGTTCTCCGGTATAACCATTTGAACATACGCAAGCAAATGACGGATGATGTTTACTTGATGCAAGACCCTCGAGTGTGATACAGGTACCATTATGTAAACAAGTGGAATTATTGCCTTGATTTTGACACATTGTACGATTTATAAAACATCGAGGTCCAAATTGAGTCGTTGGACAAACACAAATCGACCGATTACTTGGTAAAATTCCATGGCAATGAGACGTCGATGAACAGGTGCAATTATATGGAATTGAGCAATCATCTCCTGTCCATCGTTCATCACAATGACAAAATGTTCGTCCTTGCAAATCATTATAATATCGAATACATTTTCCATGAATGCAGATTCGATCCGAACAAGTTTGATTTTGATTATCTGTAGGTGGAATTTCGGCTAATATCGCCACACGATGCACAGGCAGAAATGAAAATTCAATTGGATACAATGAACTTCCACGATATTTCAATGAATCTTTTTCATAGAAATCTATTTGAATTGAATAATTCTTCGATGTATCTTTCGGTTGAGTTGAATAAAGTAAATAAAAATGAAAGCTCATTTCACAATGTATTTGCCATAGAAATGTCAGTTGTTCATAGGAATGAACTATTCGTTGATGACTATCATCAATGAGACTAACGATAATTGTAAATAGAGTTTGCCAAGAATCAGACAATGCTCGAAATCGAACTGTGGTAGTCACACGTTGATTTTGATATTGACAAAGTGGACCGTAGAAAGACGATGGACAAAGACATGTTCTTGTTGATAATTGCTTGTCAAAATTTAACCAAACAAGAAGATCAATACCACGATGACATCGAATATCATGTGGATTGTATGTTTGTGTTTGTATTTGAGAGAATTGAGTAATTCGATTGTCTGATACATGAAAGTTATTATTATCATAATCAAGTTTAAATAAAACTATGTCAAGTTTTTGTGTAAGTTTAAATTGGTTACATAAAAATCTTTCACGGTCTGCACGTTGATGAATCGAGCAAACTGTTTGATTTAAAATGCAGACTAGTTCATCGTCGCCATTCGAACAATCCTTGTGACCGTCACACAATTTTAACGAATCAATACACATATGATCACAATAGAAACTTGAAGTATACAAATTTCCATGATATCTTTGACATAATGATATTTCATCAGTTCCACCAAGACAATCGATTTGTTTATCATTGATTCGTTCGATAGGTAAACACGTTAATTGATATGGCGCCTTTAATGAAACGCAATAGTGTTCTTTGGAAGAACATTGCAATTGAAATTTCGAAGGACATCCTGCTTCATCATCTCCATTCGGGCAATTCCAAAAGCCATTACAGCGTGTATACAAATTATTACATTCCCATTGTTGACATTCAGTTTCATCAGTATGATTATTTTCATCAAGAAATTTTGCTGATAATTCTTGTAAACCATCACAAATCGTCTGAAATGATATTTTCGTTCGAGAAGAATCCATTTCAAATTCTTCATCTTCACACCAAACATTATCAATATGTTCACAATCACATTTTTTATTTATTAATAAATTTGGATGAATATATTTATTTAATGTTCCACATTTGTAATAATTATTCTTATTCAAACGATTGATGATATTAATATTTTCAATATCAATCATATTTTCATCATCCATCAACGGACAATTTTGTACGCCATCATTTATGCGATAAATTGAAATACATTTCGATGAATTTCGACATTGATACACATTTGGTTGCTCACACAATTTCAAATTCATATTTGAAATCATATAAAATCTTCGAAGTTTATTATATAATTTATCAATTGGTCCATCCAAAGGATTGCCCTCAGAATAAATTTGATTGACACGATCATTAATTATTTCATGAAATAAACATTTACTTTCGTTGAACATGACATACGGATTTAAAGGAAAAAATGCATCATAAAAAGAATTTCTATAACAAATATAAAGTAAACCAACATTATCCGGAGAGATCATCATTGTCGGTTGAAAAACAAAATGAATATCGCCGAATTGATCTGTATCAAATTCAAGAACGATCCAATTTGGACAAGATTCATTAATCATTTTTATACAAGTGTAATTTAAACAACTATGATGACATTCAATATTCATTAAATGTGATAATAAAATAAGACATTTGACTGCTGAGACACACCTGTTGCTGTTGCTGTTGGTGTTCGTATTTGAGGAAAATGCATTAATTATAACATTTATGGGATCATGCAAACAAAATTTTGCAAATGGTAGATGTTCACAAGTAATATCTTCACATATAAATGATGGCATATAAAGTCTAGGACACATTCCCCGTGGTATTTTCATAGGGAGTCTTCCATCAGTGAATTCATCCGTTCCGTCTAAACAATTAGGCGTAGAACTAGGTGCATTCTGAAAGAATATCTTTGGTATACATTGGCCATTTCGACATCGATATTCATCGGCTTGACATTCATTTATTTCAAATTGCCAACAATCTTTTTCATCGATGCCGGTATCAACACATTGAACTTCTCCATCACAAATTTCTCGCCATTGTAAACAAACTGATAGAGAATTACGAGTACATTTTAAATGTATATAACATGTTAGATTCGTGCGTATGTGACTAGATTGTGCGTAAAACTGTTTGATGAAGTTCTGTAAATCTAAATTTAGTTGATTGTTGACTGATTGATAGAATTGATATTGACATTGAAGACCAAATCTTGGCCATGTACAATTCCAATACTCCGAAGAATTTGCCTTTGTATTCGATTGATAATCTTCAATGAGATCAATTGGTGCTGACCAAAGATACAATTGTTCACTGGTTATTTTTTTCTTTTTAAGTTCAGCAAAAGTCAACTTAGATTTCGTTGATACATGTTGAATTTTCCATTGAGATGGTAATTCACTCAGACAATAATATGTAATGGCATGATCAGTTTTATATGCAGAGTCTGATATGTCTTCAATACGAATACAGCCATTTTCATTTGTATAATAAAGATTTAGTTGTTGTTTACCAAAAATTAGTTGTAGAAACATACAATAGAGAAAAAATTTCCAATCTAGCATTTTGATTTATGAAACAAAATTCAAATGAATGATATCTGGCTTTTTATTAATAAACATGATCAATCTTTCATTTTTATTTCTCTTTTTTTTCATATTCATCAACTTGCATGACATTGTGCTACGGAAATAAATTTATTTCTAAAAGTAAAATAAAGTAGAAGTTTCCAAGTTTCCTTTTTATTCATTATCACGACAGGGCAAGAAAAATGACAAGATGTTTTTTTATTTTTTTATTTTTTCATAATGAAAAGAAATTTCAATCAAAACGTATTTTTGAAGTAGGAGAATAAGCAACATTTCTAAAAATGACACAAGAATTTTGTTATTTAACGCTCATTATTATGAGTTATGTGCATTTGGTTTGTGCATCACCTATCGGTTATATATACAATGCATCATATTCTTCTACTAGTATTGACACCTTTATAAAATACAATCAAACATGTTCTGAATGTATTTGTAATGCATTTTATTCTCAAATGATGCCGAAGTATCTAAGTTTCAATTGTTATACAAGTAATAAAACATGTGCTCTATTTGCAAATTATTCTGCAACATCAACGATTCAAATCAATTTGGATTCGACTTTCATATTCCTACAAAAACCACCCTCTCAAGTCACTTATCCATTGATTGGTGTTACAGTCGCTGGTTATAGTAATGGTACATCAGGAACTAGTTTAGATGCTTTAAATGCTCCATGGGGTCTAGCAATTTATATGAACAATACGCTCTATATCAGTGAATGTGGCAATTCCAGAGTGATGAAAATTCACGAAGGATCTCTTAATGGAACGATCGTAGCTGGTTTTGGAGGAAGTGGTGATGGCAATAGTCAACTTGGATGTCCAGCAGAATTAAAACTTGATAACTATTCGAATCTATACGTTGATGATAATTCTCATTGTAGAGTCATGCTTTGGCGTATAAATGCATCAACTGGTATTACAGCAGTGGGTGTCGATGGTTGTGGAAATACAAATCGTACTATCGGCACATCAGCCGGCTTAGCTCTCGATTCACACGGTAATCTATATATTAGCGATATGGACTATCATCGAGTAATGAAATGGCCACCGAATTCGACTGTAGGAATCGTTATTGCGGGTCAAACTGGTGTACCTGGCGATACGAATAAGCTACTGAATACACCGTATGGTCTTTATCTCGATGAAAAAAATTCCTATCTTTACATTGCTGACATGGGAAACAATCGAATTCAACGTTATAATCTCAATATGACAGCAAACGGTACGACTGTTGCTGGTGGATATGGTGCCGGTAGTAACAGTAGTCAATTGAATGGTCCTCATGGTGTATACGTATCGAAGAAGACCGGCGATATATACATTGCCGACAGGGCAAATAATCGAATTCAACGTTGGAGTCAAGGAGCTTCAAATGCTGTGACTATTGCTGGTATTACTGGAATGACCGGAACGAATTCAACATTGTTGAATTCACCTGTTGGAGTTATTATGAATATGAATGAAACTTTTTTGTATGTCAGTGATAGAGGTAATAATCGTGTGCAACGGTATCAATTAACCTGAAACAAGACTTGATATTTTGCTTTGTTTTTTTTTATTTGTGAATACATGAATCAAAAATAAATCCCTAAGATTTAGCATTATCATCTGTATTAGTTGAAAGTTGACTATCATTTCGAATTTCATAATAACTATCACTATCTTCTTTCGAACTATTTGTAAAATAAAAAACGCTTTTGGATTGTTCATTTTCTGATGCATCTTTGATAATTTTTGCATAACAATAATCACAAGTACGATTTTTTGGACCACTAAAATTTAAAAAAAGTAAATATTTATTTATTTTTTTGTGAATTTACTTTGATTTTGAACTTGGTACCCAGTTATTTGAGCATTGATTGCAAAAAATCTTTTGACATTTTCGACAATGATGCTACAGAGAAAACAAAGACGAATTATATAAATCATTTAAAGAAATACAAAACAAAAAAGTTTCTCACTCGTCGATGATTCCAACTAAATGAAACTGAACATTTCATACAATTAGCAACCGCTGAATCAGGAACCCATTTTTTTCCTTCCTCTTCTTCGAGTTTAAGTTCATAATCATGAACTGAATTAGCTAAGTTAGATTTTTCACTACAGAATAGAAATATTTAAATCAAACGAAAATTAAATTTTCTTGACAAACCGAGCAGCTTTCAATAAATGACCTTTCATTTCTTCAAAAGCAAGTGTTTTTTCATTTAATGCAACTTCTAATTCATCTTGTTTTCTTTTCATTTCCTCCTGAAGAGAAAAATTAGTTTTTTTGTCAATTATATTTCAAATCAAATCTACTCGTTCTTCATCAATTGATTTATTTAACTAAAGTAAAAGCAAAATGAAAAGAAAAATGATAATTGAAATTCTTTCTTTTTTTACTCTATTCAATTCGATTTCTAATAATTCACATCGTTTATTTTGTTCGTCAGATTGAGTTGAATAGTTTGCTTCCTGAAGCAAATGATAAGAAAGTATTTTTTAAAAAGTTATTTCAATAACATACGAGTGATTGTAATTTTAAAGCTTGTTTATCAAAGTTTTCTTGTAATTCTTTTAAAATCTCTTCTTTATTTTGAATTAGTGTTTGATACTGGGCGATATCGTGTTCGTAATTTGTTATTTTCTAAAGAAAACGAAATTCATATCAAAATTTTATTTTATCAGCATCTGTGTGCTTTTCAATGTCTCAATACTTTTCATAGAACTATCAACGATAAAAGCGTTGCCCTCTTCTAAATACTACATTTGTATAAATATACTTACATCCGACAGTGTGGAACTTTCCATGGAATTTTCTGACAACTCAACATTGACTTTATTGATTTCTTCTTTTAACGCATTAATGTCACTATTTAATTGCTCATTCTTTTCGTTTAATTCCGTAATTTCAGTATTTAATTGTCCAATAGTTTCACTTAACTCCATTTTTTGGTTTTCTAATGACTCTTTATTTTCATTTAATACAGCTATTTCTGTGTTTGATTTTTCATTTCTCTCGTTCAATTGTTCTACAGAGTTGCTTAAATCTTTGACTTGGTTTTGTAAAGACAACTTTTCGTCACTCAATTCGGTAACTTGTAAGGTTAATTTATCATTTTTTTCGTTTAATTCCACAATTCTAGCATTTAATTGTTCAATCGTTTCATTTAAACCCATTTTTTGGCTTTCTAATGCCACTTTGTTTTCATTTAATGCAGCTATCTGAATGTTTAATTGTTCGATAGAATTACTTAAATCTTTTGCTTCGTTTTGTAACGATAATTTATCGTCACTCAATTCACTAACTTGTAAGGCTAACTTATTGTTATTTTCATTTGACAAATTAATATCAATTTGTAATTGTTCAATCATTTTGTTTAAATTCATTCTTTCGCTTTCTAATGACACGTTGCTTTTAGTTAATGTACTGATTTCTTCATTTGATTTTTCATTTCTTTCTTTCAATTGAGTGATTTCAATATTTAATTGTTCAATGGTGTTGGATAAATCCTGTGTCTGGTTTTCTAAAGATGCTTTTTCGGTATTCAATACATTTACTTGTTTGTTTAACGTATTAATATGTTCATTTGATGAATTGATCTCATTTTGCAATTCTTCATTCCTTTGGGTGAATTCCATAATTTTAGTATTTAATTCTTCAATAGTTCGACCCAAATCATTGATTTCATTTTGTAATGCATCCTTTTTCTCATCTGATGTATTTTTTTCCAGATTTAGCCGATCATTTGTTTCATGTAATTGCGCGAGATCATTGGTTAGTTGTTCAATTGTTGTATTTAAAGTGTTCATTTTATATTCGATTGAGTCTTTGTTGTCGGTTAGTAAATTTATTTGTATAGTCAATTTATCATTTTCTTGCTGTAACTCAACAGTTTTGTTTTGCAATTGTTCATTCTTTTGATCCGATATCATAACCGCAGTATTTAATTGGTCAATTGTGTTATTTAAATCGATTCTGTCGTTTTCTAAGGATTCTTTAGTTATATTTAATTCAGCGATTTGAAGATTTAAATCTTTTGTTTGGTTTTGTAGAGACAGATTTTCGTCCTTCGATATATTTAATTCTACGTTTAGCTTATCGATGATTTCATTCGATAAATTGATTTTACTTGTTAATTGTTCATTGTTATTGCTTAATTCCATTCTTTCGCATTCTAATGCCTCTTTGCTCTTATTCAATTCAATAATTTCAATGTTTAATTGTTCAATGGTGTTGGTTAAATCTTTTGCTTGATTTTGCAATGACTCGTTGTCGTCACTCAATGTATTTACTTTTAAGATTAACATATTATTGTTTTCGTTTAATTCGATATGTGCTGCATTTAATTCTTGAATAGTTTTAGTTAATTCATTTGTTTGATATTGTAGAGATTCTTTTTCATCATTCAATGTATTTGTTTCTAAGATTAACTTATCATTCTTTTCTTCCAATTCTATGATTTTCGTATTTAATTGTTCAATCGTTTTGCCTAATTCGTTTGCTTGATTTTCTAAAGATGTCTTTTCGTCACTCAATGTATTTACCTGTAAGGTTAACTTATCATTCTTTTCGTTTGATAAATTGAGTTCAGTTTTCAATTGTCCAGTTTCTTCGGTTAATCCAATAACTCTTGTGTTTAAATCCATTCTCTCGCCTTCCAACGACTCTTTGCTTTTAGTTAACACAATGATTTCTACATTTGATTTTTCACTTCTCTCATTTAATTCAGCAATTTGAATATTTAAATCTTTTGTTTGGTTTTGTAGAGACATACTTTCATCTTTCGTTGCATTTAGTTGTAAGTTTAGCTTATCAATGTTTTCATTCGATAACTTGATTTCACTTGTTAATTGTTCATTCTTTTCGTTTAATTCAGTATATCCTGCATTTAATTGTTGAATAGTTTTATTTAATTCGCTTGCTTGACTTTCAAAAGACGTATTTTCCTCACCCAATGTATTTACTTGTAAGGTTAACGTCTCATTATTTTCGTTTAATTCCACAATTCTAGCATTTAATTGTTCAATGGTGTTGGTTAATACGCTTCTTTCGTCATTCAATGCATTTACGTGTATGCTTGACTTATCATTATTTTCGTTCGATGAATTGAGTTCAGTTTTCAATCGTCCATTTTCTTCAGTTAATTCTAGAACTCTTGTGTTTAAATCCGTTCTCTCGCCTTCCAACGACTCTTTGCTTTTTGTTAATGTACCTATTTCGCCATTTAATTTTTCATTTCTCTCATTTAATTCCGTAATTTGAAGATCTAATCCTTGAATGGTATTGGATAAATCATGTGTCCGTTTTTCTAACGAAGCCTTTTCTGTATTCAATTCATTTACTTGTATGTTGCATTTGTCATTCTTTTCGCTTAATTCGGTGATTGTATCATTTAATTGAGCAATTTGAGAATTTAAATCTTTTGTTTGGTTTTGTAGAGACATATTTTCGTCCTTCGATGCATTCAGTTGTATGCTTAATCTATCATTACTTTCATTTGATAACTTGATTTCATTTTTAAATTGTTCAATCGTTTTAGTTAAATCGATTCTTTCGCTTTCTAATGCCTCTTTGCTCTTATTCAATTCGGTAATCTGAATGTTTAATTGTTCGATAGAGTTGCTTAAATCTTTTGTCTGGTTTTGTAACGACAACTTATCGTTGCTCAATTCACTGACTTGTAAGGTTAATTTATCATTATTTTCATTCGATAAATTGATTTCATTTTTCAATTGTTCAATCGTTTTAGTTAAATTCATTCTTTCGGTTTCTAATGATTGTTGAGTTTGATTTAATGTAGTCATTTCTGTGTTCGAGTTTTCATTTTTCTGGTTTAATTGTTCAATGGTGTTGGTTAAATCTTTCGCTTGGTTTTGTAACGACATTTTTTCATCATTCAATACCTTAACTTGAATGGTTAATTTATTGTTATTTTCATTCGATAAGTTGATTTCATTTTGCAATTGTTCATTCTTTTCGTTTAATTCGGTATGTCCCGCATTTAATTGTTGAATAGTTTTATTTAATTCGGTATGTGCTGTATTTAATTCTTGAATAGTTTTAGTTAATTCATTGATTTGATGCTGTTGAGACATTTTTTCATCATTCAATGCATTTACTTGCATGCCTAACTTAGTATTATTTTCATTTGAGAAATTAATTTCACTTTTTAATTGTTCAATGGTATTGGTTAAATCTTTTGTTTGGTTTTGTAAGGACAAGTTTTCGTCACTTAATGCATTTACTTTTAAGGTTAACTTATCGTTATTTTCAGTTGATTGAATAACGACAGAATTTAACTGCTCAACAGTTCGACCCAAATCATTTACTTCATGTTGTAATGCATCCTTTTTCTCGTTTAACGTATTGATTTCTATAGTTAGTTTACCATTGTTTTCATGTAACTGTTCAATAGTTGTATCCAGCTGTTTATTTTTGTCATTTAATTGATTAATATCCAAATTTAATCGTTCAGTGGTCTTGGACAAGTTCTGTATTTCATTTTCTAATAAATCTTTTTTATCATTTAATTTATCATTATTTTCTGTTAATGAGATGCTGTTAGTTTTCAATTGTTCAATAGTTTTATTCAAATTTTCGACTTGCGCATCTAATTTTTGAATTTGTTCATTTGATTGCATAATCTCAGTTTTCAATTCTTCATTTTCATGTTGTAATGCATTCATTAGTTCTTTATCTATGAATTCGAATTCTGTACATTGACTACCGATATCATTTGTTTGTATATCTTGTTCGGAATTCTAAAAGAAACCGTAAATACTTTTAAAAATTGCATTTATTTGTTCATACTTCCAATGGTGTTGTGTCAATTGGAAGGAAATCTTCTGGTAGATTTGAAATATGTAACTGTGAATCAACACTATTCTACGTATTAAAGAAATGATATAGATTTCGATGAATTTTGTGTTTTTGTTTTACCATTGATAGGAGACTTGTTTGACTTTCATTTCTTAATCTTGATGGATCATCTGCTATGTTTTTCGAAGAAGTACGACTTTTTCTACGAAAAAAAAACGAAGGAAAACTTGTGAATTTTGTAAATAGAGAAGAGCTTTTTTAGACAAACTGAATAGTTGGCCAAGCAGTGTCAAGTTGACTATTTTGTGCTTTTGAAATAAGATCATATTGTAATTCATTTAATTGATATAAAGATTGAATGATTCGATTCATATATGTTGGATTTGTCCAAAAGCAATCATCAGCATAAAATTGACTGAAAACGAAGAAAAAAAAAATTTTTTTTTAAATAAAAGAACAAAATTCTTACTTAACAATTTTGGTCATCATAAAACTTTGTTGTATAACATCACCTAAAGTATGCTTTTGTAAACAAAAACGAAGAAACAAACGTCCACGACCAATAGATGTTTTAACTTCTCGACATTTATTAACATATGAAATATTATCGTATAAACCTTTACTTTCCTTAAGTGCAAGTGAAAAAAAATTCCAATAAGTTCTGTCATCTCTATTAATTAATAAAAACGATCGATCTATATTCAAAAGAAAAAAGTATTTGTTTTACTAATAAAATGTTTATTTTACTTTTTAAATCAAGTTCTAATAATTGTTCAAATTGTTGAAAAAATAATACTAAATCAATATTTGAATCATCAATAGGTCGTAGGGCTTCTTGATTTGTGTCATCTTTCGCTGTTATATATTGTGTATGCAATTGATTGGTTTGTTCTTTTAAAATACTATGTATATTTCTTTAATGTTTAATAAAATTTACCTTCGATTATTTCAATTGATCGTAGAACTGACAATAATTTACGATTACCTTGTGTAGCCATGTTTACAAATAAGGTTACGTGAAAATATAAACATACAGAAAACAAAAAAAAAGCGTATATACTTTACCTGTTAAAATGGTGAGGTAAAAGCATATCTATTGGTCGAGGGAGTTTTGTCGTTTGATAAGTAGAATATCTCTCGAGTTACGAGGTCGCTACTTTGACGATTTTCATATTAAAATTTCTATTTTAGAGCAGTAGAATAAAATGAGATCAAATGCATTATCTGTCTGTGCTAGAAGACCGTATATAAAGTACTTTTCTTTCTTATAATAGAATGTTGGGCTGGGATAAATGTATCAATTGATGAAACAGGAGGATATATAATTTATATCAATGGTCAAAAATGGCTTCAATCATCTCGCACCGCATTATACGTGGATGATAAATGGTATTCATCAGACAATAAATCTTTACCATTAATTAATATAACGACTGGTTATGGTACTGATCAACGTTTAGGTGCATGGAATGAAACTTGTTTGAATTATGATCTTGTTCGCGATGAAACACATACGAAAATCATAGCTAGCATACGTCAATGGCATGAATTTTCAGCAATTACATTTCATTTGGAAACTGGCAATCAATTATTGACTAATACAATTCCTTTACATATGGATCAAGTTCGAACAATTTTTCCAGCGTTTAATATTGAACAAATGAATATTAATGATACAAGAAGTTATTTTGCATTCGAAGATTCGTTGGTTTTTAATTTTCATTCATTCATTATTGCAAAAATAAAATTCTCTCTTTTACATTTTTTTTATTTTTTTTTATCAGCAACCTTTTTCAAAATACGTATCTTTCACTGTTAGTATCGCATTCGAACAACTCGCCGAAGACAGAAACTATTGAATTTTAAGCTATATAACGTCCGTATGGTCTAGCGGTTAGGATAGGGCGCCTTCAACGCCATGGCTCGGGTTCGACTCCCGATACGGATAGATTTTTACATATTGTTGACTGACATTGCATCATCCATCTTTTTTTTCTTTTATTCAAATCGATAGAGAAAAAGAGCTTCATGTCATTACACGCATTTGAGTCATACAAGCTTACATAAAGCAAAATTGCAAATAATTGCAGAAGATGTTTCTTAAAAAATATGATTGAAATTCAGCAAAGATACAGAAACATAATGAAAACAATTATTTTTGTTATTTAGTGTCGTTAACAGATTAACCCACAAGCTAGAACTTCTTGAATTTGAATTACATCAGTAAAATATGACTATACTAATTTTATTAACTACTATTGTTTTTAAAATCTACGGTTTCACATAGCAAACATAAAGGTTAGAATAAAAATGAATTCGTGATTCAATTGAATGTTTTTGGTTAGTTAGTTTTGAGCTTGTTTAATAATATCATCAGCTATTTTTTCACACGCTGTTAAAATTGATACAATTGGATAATAACCTGGCTCTATGGGAAATATTGATATATCACAAATTCTTAAATTTTTAATATTTTTAACTTGTCCTTTTGAATTAACGACAGCTGATGGGTCTGTTTTTAAATTTCCCATTTTATTTGTACAACATGCATGATGTCCAAATATATATTTTTCTATATATTCAGTTAATTGTTGATCAGTTGTTATATTCGTACCAGGCAAATCTTCATAATCAATATATTGAGAAAATAATGTATTATTAAATAGAGTATTTCTTATAAATCTAATATTTTCTATGATTCGATTTATGTATAATTGTTTGTGTTGATCATTGAAATACTTCATTTCAATTAATGGTTGATCAAATGCATTTGTCGATTGTATATTAACTTGACCTGTTCGAGTTAAATTACGTGCAACATTTATATTCACAGTTAAATATTCTCCGGGTGTGTATTGAAGTGCTCTTTGTACCCAATCTTGTCTAATACCATCGACTCGTAAAGGTACAAAAACCATTGATGTATCTGGAAAATTGTTCACTTTTGGTTGCGTTGAATAGAGTAAATTCAAAAGTATAAGATTTGATGTATAAGTACTTGCATTTGGATGATTATTATAATCAATTAAACATGGATCATCAGATGTCAGATTGAAAGTACAACTCGGATTATTTAATCCAAGTAAACTAGCATTGGATTTGAATTTAATTACATATGGCAATTCATATCTATCTTGTTGATTTTGTCCAACACCTGGTAAATCTTCGATAACATCAATATTATATTTATTTAATATATTTTTATCGCCAATACCACTAAGTTGTAATAATTGTGGTGACATCCATTGTCCACCCGAGACAATAACTTCACGTTTAGCATATATACGAAATTTTTCTAAATCATTACTATTTAATGTTTGTGATGATAATGGAATGACTTTATATAAATTTGAACCTTTTACATATTCGACACCTAATGCATTCTTTGTCTTTGAATCAATAATTAATTTCGTTACAAATGAATTTGTCCAAATATGTAAATTCGATGGTTTTAATTTTTGTATATTTTTAATATAAACATATGAATTCGATCGTTGTCCTAATTGTTGACTCACTGTATTCGGATTAAAAAACCAACTGTCATAAGAAATATTTTGATTAACATTATCATTAAATGGAACTTTTGAATTCACTGCTTCTAATAAACTATTAAGAACAGGATTTATTTGATTTAATAGTGGCGATGGACTTAAATGTGGTGCCAGAGAAATATTTAACCAGCCATTTTTATTATTGTTATCGACACAATATTCACAATTTTCAACTAATTTTTCGTATTTATTTTTAATACTATCATAATTCCAATTGGAATCATCTGTTATTTCCGATATATCGTCCCATTCGGATGGATTTGCTTTTATTCCAATTAATGCATTGACTTGTGAACTTCCACCTAATGTTAATCCTCGAGGATATTCAATAGTTAAATTATCTTCTTTTCTATAGAGATACATTTGAAATTTGGCAGTTATTAATGGATTTAAATAATTTAATGGCCAAAATGATGGAATGGTTGTTTGCCCATCAGCATAATCAGGACCACTTTCGATTAGTAAGACTTTAAAATTATTTAATGCTAAACGTCCAGCTATTGTTGAACCACCAGGTCCAGATCCAATAACAATATAATCATAGAAAGCATTTTCTTTTACTGATACGAAAAAATACATATATACTCATCAAAATTAATAGAATCAATTATTTACCTGTCTTATTAAGAGTAATCGTACGTGTAGGAAGATATAATGGGATTAAACTTAATATAATTAGTGTTGCAATAGAAAATAAGAATATTCCAGCAACACAAAGCAATGAAGACCACAATCTTTTCGAAATCAAATAGATTTTATTAGATAACTTTCAAAAAAAATCTTCTTACATTTGCTGTTGTTTCATTAAATGCGATTTTATCTAATATGCCCTTGTTTTTTTTTTTCGTTAATTACACTTAATGAATAGGTGCACTCTTTGTGTATATTTATAAAGGATAAAAACAAACGATACAATAATGGGGAAAATATTATCCCCATCTATAACTATCATTTTTTTAATTTTATCTCATAAATCATGCGTTAAATGCGCACATTTTTCTAGGTAAATTTTGATTAAAAGAACAACAAAATATAGTCATAAAATGACGTCCCTAGACGAACTTTTTTTTTTGAATTTCTTGACCTGCACAGACCTCAAGATGT
>ERZ778027.2001-NODE-2001-length-28897-cov-11.222835_pt1 | contig 28897 bp, 27 predicted proteins | sample MGYA00375757_ERZ778027 | MGnify/ENA primary metagenome ERZ778027 (study PRJEB29350, sample SAMN05389817) | bioreactor metagenome | isolation source: Ammonium sulfate bioreactor | place: South Africa: University of Cape Town | collected 2014-02-18 ...
AATACTAAAAAAAGGAAACCGTTTGTTGTCTAGATCTTTAATTTATCATCAATATCGAAAACAAATTTCTCCGAATAATGAACGACAATCATGTGTCTCTTTAAATAATTCGATTAATCTCGATGAATCGATTCCAACACCCAAACAATTGATCGATTTATACGAAAAAACCATAGATCTTGCATCGAAAAATCAAATTAATATTCGAAATGCTTTTCAAATTCCACTTGTGGAACGTTTACCTGAAGTTTTAAATCTCATTGCATTCGACGATCAATCTCATTCAGATCCCAATTTTATTAAAGTTGGATCGATTATTGACACAAGTGCAAGAATCTATGGCTTACGAGTGGATGCACTGTATAACGAAACCCAACGACTTAGTGGAAGTATACAAACAAACATCGAAGAAGAACAAGAAAAGAAACCAATTAAAAAACCGAATCATCATACTAATAGAATTAAAAGAAATTCGTTTCTTGTTTCTGATCTGTCAACAATTTCGGTAGCGAATGAATTTCAATTTCATCCGTTACAATCATCGAATATGTGCCAATGGTCGGGCGGAATCGGTTCGGATACCATCTACGCCGATATGGTTTCCTATACGATGTATTCGTCGTGTGATTTTCCACTTGTTCATGGTTTCATTGATTTAAATACTCGAATTCATTCTGAATCTAGTGAAAATGATCGAATTTTAGAAGTAACAATGAAAACAATGATAGATCTTAGTTCATTACGAGAAGTCATCAAAGAAAACGAGGAAGAAAATCATAATCTAGGTAAATGAAAAATGTAAATTTTTATATATTAAAAAGAAGAACGAAACGCATAATTAGGTTGTCCAAATCTTCGAGAATTTGCATTTAATGAAGAAAGTACTGAATCATACATTGAAACAATTGATGAACGTTCGCTTATCGATAGTTCAAATCAAGACGAACCTGAAGATGAAGATCAGTATGCTATCAGTGATCTACGTGACGAACCGATAAGTTTCGATCATCCGAATCTACAGTCGACTTATGTAAAATTTTAAGTTCCATTAATCCTTTGCTCTACTTTCTAAATTAGACATGCCCATTGACGATGACATCGATTGACGTCAGTCGATTTTCATTTGTTGATCAAGTGCCATTTCTTCTTCGTGAGAAGGTATGATTTAATTGTTTTTTTATTCTCAAAAAAAACTCAAATTTTGATTGTTTTTTTTTTGATAGACTAAACCATCCGATTACACATATTTCGATCCGACGAAATTACGACTGTTTGCTGGTCCGTACGTATGGAAATATACGAATCTGCTACCCGATCTCACGAAATCATCGATAGTAGTTCGTCAACAACAATCAACAAAATCCTCTCGACGATTTCGAATCGATTTTTTCGCCGGACAAACACTCGACAAACTTATGTCATTGAATACACGAAGTCGACAAATCAATAAAAAATTCAAACCAACAATTGCCTCTCATCAATTACGTCTCACACGACGAGTCATATCCATGAATGAACTAATTGAATTGAATCAGTTTTCGAATGTTATTTTCGACGACAATGAAATGGATGTTGAACAAGATGATGATGATGTTGATAATTATATTCCTGATGTTATCGATCAACAACCATTCGAATATGATTTTATTCGACCAGTTCATTATGAAAAAATCGTATGTGAAAAATCCATGGCTCGTATCGATACGAAAAAACTTCAGCATAGTCTTTTTCATGAATATGAAGACGAAAAACATTCATCAACAATTTCATTTTCAAATTTATGTTTCAATCTCATTGAAAAACAACAACTCTCCTATGATAAAACCGAATTAATCTCAGCATTTTATTGTATGTTAACAAATTGCCATAAAAACAATCTTTTTATGAAAAGTAATTTTCAACAAGATGATTTAATTATTCGAAATCAACCGTTTCCTACACAGACTATTCCATTAACTTATGCACATCGAATTTCAAATAAATAATAAAAACGTTATAGTCAACTAGCGCAATCTTTTGATACAGGATACTTATGGATATAAAAAGCAATCGATTCATTTCTCTTGTCTTTCGAAAGGTTTTTTTCAGAGTCAGTGTTTTTGTTGTTGTAAGAGTGTAATCATGCCACGAACCTATGAAGAAGAATTACAGTATATCGAACGAATTAATAATCATTGTTGGCGAATTAAAAAAGGCTTTGTGCCGAATATGAACGTTGAGGGTGTTTTTTATGTTAACAGTCATTTAGAAAAATTAATGTTCGAAGAATTAGAAATTTCAACAAAATTCGGTGGTGTTGGAGGATTTCTTCCCGGAATGAAACAAATTGCCAATGTAGCTGCATTGCCCGGTATTGTTGGCGTATGAAAATCTTATTCTCCGTTGATAATCTTGGATTAGAATATGTTTGTCTTCTAGAAATCTGTCGGTTTGCCTGATGTTCATTCAGGTTATGGTTTTGCTATTGGTAATATGGCAGCATTTGATTATAACGATCCGAAAGCGATTGTTTCACCGGGTGGTGTTGGTTTCGATATAAATTGTGGTGTACGTCTTCTTCGTACGAATTTAACCGAAAAAGATGTTCAACCAATGAAAGAACAACTTGCACAAGCTATGTTCGATCATATTCCTGTTGGTGTTGGTTCGAAAGGTGTCATTCCAATGAATGCTAAGTAGATATTTCGTTTGACTAAAATCATTGATGATGAATTTTTGCATAGAGATCTCGAAGAAGCACTTGAAATGGGTATGGATTGGTCGTTACGAGAAGGTTATTCTTGGGCAGAAGATAAAGAACATTGTGAAGAGTACGGACGTATGCTACAAGCTGATCCAACTAAAGTTTCACAACGTGCAAAAAAACGTGGTCTACCACAAGTAATTTATTTTGAGAGTATTGAAATCATACGTACGTATTCGGTTGAAATTTAGTTAGGAACACTCGGTGCTGGAAATCACTATGCAGAAATTCAGGTTGTCGATGAAATCTACGATCGATTTGCTGCTGGTAAGATGGGCATTGATTTCAAAGGACAAGTTTGCGTTATGATTCATTGTGGAAGTCGTGGACTTGGACATCAAGTTGCTACGGGTAGAAATAAGCATTTATTTTTCATCGAAATAAATTCTTCTCGTATGTCGATTTCAGACGCTCTTGTTGCTATGGAAAAAGCTATGAAACGTGATCAAATTCAAACAAATGATCGACAATTAGCTTGTGCATTAATTCATTCTGAAGAAGGACAAGATTATCTCAAAGGAATGTATGCTGCAGCGAACTATGCTTGGGTCAATCGATCATCAATGACATTTCTCGCTCGACAAGTACGAACAACTAATTATGAAACGAGAGAGAGAGAGAAAATTTTGTGTTTGTAGGCATTTGCTCGTTGTTTTAATTCAACGCCCGATGATCTCGATATGCATTTAATTTATGATGTTTCACATAATATCGCTAAAGTCGAAGAACATATAATGAGTGATGGTAGACAACGAACACTGTTAGTTCATCGAAAAGGTGCAACACGAGCTTTTCCACCACATCATCCATTGATTCCGGTTGATTATCAAATCACTGGTCAACCTGTACTCATCGGTGGTACGAGACACGAAAAAAACAACAACAAATAAGATCTTTTTTATTGATTCTAAATTTTAGGCACAATGGGTACGTGTAGCTATGTTCTAACTGGAACCGAACAAGGTATGCAAGAAACATTTGGTTCGACTTGTCATGGAGCTGTAAGTGATGAAGAAACAAAAGTGACACTTAAGTAAATAATGTTTTTATTTATCAGGGTCGAGCGTTATCCCGAGCAAAATCTCGACGAAATCTTAACTGGTACGAAGTTTTAGACGATCTGAAAGAAAAAGGCATTGCTATTCGAGTTGCATCGCCTAAACTCGTTCAAGAAGAAGCACCAGATTCATATAAGAATGTTACTGATGTTGTTGAAACATGTCATGCAGCTGGTATTAGTAAATTATGTGTAAAACTACGTCCTGTCGCAGTTATCAAAGGTTAAAAACCATACAAACAACGTCGAATGTACAGTGATTGTTGTTTTAAGTTTATTTTACTTTCTTATTGTTAACTAGGAGATTGTTTATTAAAGTTTTGTTTTGCTTTGTTTTCTTTTCATTCAGTTATCTAATCAAGACTCATAAAATAAAACCGAAAAGTAAACGTGATAAAATGAATTTTAACCTATTTCATTGTGTAAATATTGTACCTATACTTATCAGAAGCATAGTCAAGGTGTGTGTGTGAACAAAATTTAAATAGATGAATAAGCAAAATTTTGCATATGTCAGTTCGAAGATACGTATGTGGTAATTCTAAGTACGGGTGACATTGCAAATTTAATGACGTATAAATATGCTCTAATTCTACATGAATAACAAAAGAAAAATAATGTTAAACGACGAAACAACTTCACTGACAAAGTCCGCTCAACATCCCGGTTTTACAATCGGTCGAAAATGGTTTTTCAGTTTTACTCTTGTTGCTGTACTTCTATCCATTCTCAATGTTCTATTAGCTAGTGGACAATCAATTGGCCTTGTTTTATTTCTTGGTAGTTTCAATGGTTTAACTGGTGTTTATTTTGTATTATTTTTCTGTTCATTATCATTCACAATCATATTCTCAATCATGGCCATTTGGTTCGGATATAAAAAACAAATTACACCATTGATGTTATCACGTCGTTGGATTCTGCACATGTTGCTCGTCGGTGTTTTCGATGCTGCCAATGGATTTCTAATTGTCTTCAGTTCACATGGCAGTCGAACACCGCCAGCATTAGGTTCAATTCTTATTCAATCAATCATTCCATTTACATTCATTTTTTCGAAATTACTTCTTCCAAAAATCTATCGTCTATCACATGTGCTCAGTGTTGTCATTGTTCTAATTGGTATTGTATTTAGTCTTGTACCGACATTTAAACGTATTCACGATGGTACACAATCAACTGAATTAAAAGATGGATGGTATTGGCCATTTCTTTATATCTTGGGCTGTGTACCTGCTGCTCTAATGAATATTGTTCAAGAACAATTACAAGTTAAATTTACTCAACAAGCACGTGAAAAAGGTGAACGTATAACACGTTTTTCTGTGATGTATTTTCAAGCTGTTGAATCAACATTTCAATTTGGAAGCATAGCTCTATGTTTTGGCCTTGATTTAATTCCTGATTTTGGTACATCGAAAAATATTGACTCAATCTGGACATCGTTTTCCAATGGTTTTCGATGTTTTTTCAATGATCATAGTCTAGCTAGTAGTCGATGCAGTTCTGCTAGTGGAACGGGTGCGTTGTTTATTCTTTCATATCTAGGAACATATATTACGGGAACATTTCTAACTGATCATGTGTCAGCTAATTGGCTATCAATTTTATCATCGATATCACCATTAATAGCTACATCATTTTGGTTTATTTTTCCTTCGATTAATGCTTGGGCAGGCGTTGGAGCTATGGATAATTGGGATATTGGTTTTAGTCTTGGTGCATTGCCAATTATTTTAGTGGGCATGTTTTTATATCGACGTGCTGGAAGTGATCGAAAAACTAATGATGACAATGATGAAATCATTTATGATCAACATCCGGTTGAATTGTTTTGGTAGACGAAGAGATAACAAAAGATCTCCCTCCCTCTTTTTCTTTTCTTTTTTTGCTCTCAGCTGTTTACTTATCTACGATTGGTAGTTTGTAATTCTTTTGTTGTATTGGATGAAATAATAAAAACGCCATTTATATAATAAATAAAATTAGATTCCGTCATTTACAAAAAAACAAACTATGTCGTCGAACGAAATTCAACAAACATCGGAAGATCATAGTAGTACCCAACCGACAACTACTACTAAACCGCGAAGCAATTCATCTACTAACACTCATGAAATCACAGGTGTCGAAAAATTTGCTGCCACTGGTGGTTCCGGCGGTGTACCACATGTTCACGGCCAAGGCTACGAATATTTAGCCGAACATCCTTGAACAGTTTTTCATTTTGTTTTTTTTCCCTATTAACTTAATCTCGCTGTTTTCTTTTTGAAAGAATAAATCTAATCGCAAAGCAAAAAAAAACAAAACGCACATCTTGATCGCATAAAATAACATTGATATCTCATGATTCATCGATTCCAGTCATATTCCATTAACACTCGTTTTTTTCTCTCTCTCTGAGATGCGATTATCAGTACATGTATACGGACATTTCGAGGTCATTACTATATCCATGATAGTAATAATATGCGTTCGACAAACGTCAGAACAAACAGGTTTGTTTCGTTTATATATGAATGTCAAAGACAAGAAGAAACTCAAACGGAGAATAACTCGAGAAAATTATATATTAGCTATTTGATGTTGCTTGTCTAGGGGCGAAAGAAAAACGAGAGAGAGAGAGAGAGAGAAAAGCGTTATAACGTTAGCAATGTACATCTGTTGCCTCGAAAAAATCTTTCGTATTCATTTGAAAAAAGCAAGCGTACAAGGTGAGAAGACATATTCAATAAAAAAAAACGCAATAGAGATTGATATCTTTGAAATTACTTTTAATTTGGCATAGAAAAATCGAGAAACTATTTTAGTCGAACGGTCGTAGTTCATTGTATGTTCATGTTCGAATCTTCCCAAAAGCACTGTTTCTGGTCTTGTGACAGAAAAAGTCGTCGACGGGAAGAAAATTATAAATTAGGCTCTAATGGGTGAGAGTATCTTTGTCTACTTCGAAGACTACTCGCAATCATTGTTGCCACAGCGAAAAAACAAAATATGAATATTAAAAAAACATGTTGTTTTTTTTCATCGATTCGAATCAGAGAGAGAGAGAGTGAGAGAGAGAGAAAAAGGCTATAGATGTTTATCAATAATATTCGCTATAAATACACACCAGTGTGTTGTTTTTTTTGTCTGAGCAATAGGGAGCAAAATAGTAACTTCTACTTGAAAAGAAAAGTTAAGAACTTCTTGACAATTTTATTCAAAACGTGTTTTTTTTGCTCTTTCTGCTATCTTTATCCATGTTATAGTGCGTATGCTTTTTTTTTTCTCTTCTCTTCGTTTGATTTCGATTCGAGTGTTATTACTCGCTGCTTTTTCCTTCTTCTTCTTCTTTTTCTGTATGCTTCGAATGTAAAAAACAACAACAACAACAACAACAACAATAATGATAATGTCTTTCGCACGTAACGACGCGTGTTAGGATATTTATCATTTCGTCTTTTGACAGACAGAAGAGAAGAAAAATTTCGCGGTTATTTTTTTATTCTCATTCGTTCGATCAGGTGTTATTGTTGGTAGAAGAGAGATGATAGATTGAATTGCGGACTTTTGCCTGCCTGTTATTGTTGTTGTTGTTATTAATATCAGTCAAGGATGAAGCATATGTCCCTACGAAAGACAATAACTGCGCGTTTTTCAAGGAAGAAATATCGATGCTATGTATGGTATGGTAATTATTTCTACATGAGATGTTCGCCCACCGTTTTGTATTTTTCTTTTTTGTTGAAATCAAATATTATTCATCTGATGAAAGAAGAAGAAGAAGAAGAAGAGAAAAAAAAGTAATTTTAGTCGACAAATAAATGAATTTGCATTTACGACATCTTAGAAGTATAATAAATACCTATGCAATATATTTATTTTGTTGTTGTTGTTTTCTTTCATCGATCATATAAGAAAAAAACCTGTATGAATTCTCTTTTTTTAGGCAAAGTTTTAATTGAAATCTCTATTTGATGAACATAATCGAAAAAAGCAAGTATGCATTTACAAATTGATTAGGAATATGTTGATACGATATAATCATTGGCTTATTCTCATGTTTTGTACATTGATATCGGCGAAAGACATCTCAAAATTAATCGTTGTACCTATACGATCAATTACAATATTTAATCATTCAATTCATTGTACAGATGATTGCTCAATAGATTATTGTTTAAAAAATAGTTTATTCAATAAAAATTGTACGAAATTAAAACGTGATCCATGTGATTGTTGTAATGTATGTCGTCGAAATGAAAATGAAATTTGCGGCGGTAAATTTCACGTATATGGTATATGTGACGATGATTTCGTGTGTTATCAAACGAATTCAATCGAAGAAAAAGGCATTTGTGTGAAAGGTAAATGATGATGATAACGACACGCTAAAATATGTTTCATTTGATTTGTCTAGCATGTGAAAAATATCAATGTTTATTAATAAATAAAGTAAAATGTGAATGTGCAACGAGACGAGTACCATGCGATAAACAGTATCAATTAGAAACATGTGAAATGCAAATGCATTCGAAAAGTTATTTGAAAAAATTCGATGGTAAATTGTTTTCTTTTGATAATTGATTTGCATTTCGATGGTGTTTTTTCTTCTTCTTCTTCTTCTTAAGAAAATGAAATTATCAATTGTTCGAATATAATTTGTCCAATTTCTCGAAAGAATTCATCATTATGTCCATCTGATAGTCATTTCATTGAAGATCATACGCCACGTATTCGTTCTCTCAATCTCACATCGATCTGCTGTGAACCTCGTGGTCGTTGTGCGTGTTCATCATGTCCAAAGACAATCTGTGGAGAAAATTCTATTATGCAAATCTATCGTATTGGCAATGGAAATCTTCCTGGACAATGTTGCGATCAATATCAATGTATAACAAGTCGGTGAAATAAACAATTGTCAAATCAAATTACTTTTCGTTTGTTTTTCTTCGTTTCAAGATTCCAAACAATGTCATCATGACAAGAAAATCTACAATGAGAATGATACATGGACACTTGATCAATGTACAACATGTACTTGTCGAGCAGGTCTAGTCGATTGTGCAATGATACAATGTCCAACATATAAACATTGCGGTTACATGTATAAACCAGAAAATGAATGTTGCCCGAAATGTGGAGGTAGACTATTATTTGAGAAGAATCGATTTTTGTTTCTGCAATGATGAATATATATATAGGCTGTTTAAATGATCGTTTTCATGTACAATATATGAATTCGACATGGATTGAATCGAATGGTTGTATGCGATGTTATTGCGAAAATGGTCGATCACGCTGCGTTGCCGAAGGTTGTATTGCACCACCATGTGAAAATCCTCGTCAAATTGCTAATGTTTGTTGTCCTGTCTGTGATGATGATATTGATAATGATTATGACAATGATTATTCGCAAGAAACACGTTTAATTCCTTCACATCAATGTCCACCATTAGATAATTGTCTTCTTGTTTGTGAACATGGTCTAACGAAAGATTCGAATGGTTGTTTTCAATGTGCTTGTTCGACAATGTCATGTCCATCGCCGTTATGTTCATTAAAATTCGATCAATCATCGAAACAATATTGTCTTTGTTTACCGCCATTGAATTCAAATTGTAAACCATTTCAATGTGAAAAACATTGCCCGTATAATTATTCGATCGATTCGAAATCTGGTTGTCCACAATGTGCATGCAATCCATGTCCACAATTGATCTGTACGAAAAACTGTACGTACGGTTTGAAACGTAATGAAGTTGGCTGTCCAATTTGTGTTTGTCAAAGTAATTTAACATTGAGTAATGATTTAATTTTGCATACGTGGAATCGACAATGTCAATCGAATTCATTTTCATATTCGAATGGTGAAATTTGGTTCGATGGTTGTCGACAATGTTTTTGTCATAAAGGCGAACAATTATGTGCACTGATATCATGTCCAATTCCGAAATGTTCACAGCCAATTTTCTTGTCTAATCGTTGTTGTCCATCATGTCCAAATGTTCCATTACTGCCCGAACCAATACCATCATCACAAGTTTGTTATGCAAGTCAATATGTTACGGGTGAAGAACTCGAATTCGATAAATGTACGAAATGTATCTGTTTACATAATATTGCATTCTGTAGTATTTCATTATGTCCACCATTATCATGTTCAGTGCCTATCTATGATGCAAGTCTTTGCTGTCCTGTTTGTCCATCATCGGACTCGTCAGCGATTCTAGATTTGTCAAATACAGATGAAGATGTTTGTCTACTCGATAATGGTCTAATTAAAAATGCAGGTGAAGTCTGGAAAAATAATGATTGTCAATCATGTTTGTGTCCACGTGGTGGCAGCGGACAGATTGAATGTTATTCACAAATGTGTGAACAAAATTTACCATGTTCAAATCCCGTACTCAAGAAAGGACAATGTTGCCCGTTTTGTTTACCACCAACAGCTGCTGTTGCTGTTTGTATTTTTAATTATATTCAATATCGTTCCGGTGAACATTGGAATGTTAGCGAATGTCATCATTGCGAATGTTCATTGGGAACGATTGTTTGTCATCAACATAAATGTCCGTTATTAACTTGTGTTCATACAATTACTTTGCCGGGACATTGCTGTCCAATTTGTCGAGATCAATTCACACTATTTAACAATCAGGATAAACGTATGTAGATGAGAATGAAGAGGAAAATGTATTCATGTATTTATCTTTCATTTTTATAGTTCCAATATCTTCATCCCGTTTTGGTTTTTCAGTACTTATTTTATTTTTTATTCTTATACTTATTTTAATGGTTGTTATACTTATTCTCATTTATTTTCTCATACGTGGAGGACATCGAACATTTTCATCACCAAATCAAATTGGAAATCATTCGCCAAACATGGCATTACATCAACCAGTAACGATCAATTCAAAACAATCCTACAGTTATAATCTCATGTTAACATCGAATGAATTAAGTTCTTTGCCTAATCATCTACCTCGTACATCAACACAATCAATTCTTGAAACAAATTCATCAACAAATGAAGATGATACATTGATATTACAATGTAGTACAAGCAGTAATGATGATGATTATCAACATGATTTAAATAGTACGGATAATGATGAATCTCATACAACACAATATCAACAAATTCTAACACCAACTTCGACATTTATCTATGTTTAAAATGTGCGTGTGTGTACATAAAATTTCAGATAGGAAAGCGAAAGAACATTTTGAAAGGCATTGATGATTGATTTCTGGAGAAGATAAGATCGATTATTATTATTATTATTATCATTTGATGAGTGAAAATATCGAGTGTGTATGTTTGTGTGCGAATAAGCATGTTGTCTATTAAATAAAAACAAAAAAAACTAAAGATGTCGATAGTATTTGTTCCTTAATTCTATTGATTGGTGGAAATTCGACTCTAGATCACTAAAATATCCTTCGTCATTTCCTAACCGAATCTATCAACATGGAAGTCATAATAATTTTGTGTATTTTCATCGGTAATTTTCGTAATAAAATTTGCATGAGTTTAATCGAGAGAATGAGAATTTGTTTAGTTGTTTTTGCTTGGTTATTTAATAAATTTTGGATGAATAAATTACTCTATTCAAGTCAACAATCAATGCAAGGCAAAACTGTTGTTATTACTGGAGCTAATACAGGCATTGGATATGAAACTGCCAAAGATCTTCTTCAACGAAGTAGATTTCCTTGTTAATTAATCGAGATTTGTTTTTCCAACTGTTCTTGTAGATGCACGAGTTATTCTCGCTTGTCGAAATCTGGTGAAAGGTCATCAAGCTCTCGAAAAACTTCTATCAGAAACACATGCCAATCAAAATAATATACGTCTGATGGAATGTGACCTATCTTCATTTGATTCAATTCGCCATTTCGCTAAATTATACAATAGAGAAGAAGATCGACTTGATGTTCTCATTTGTAATGCTGGTCTTGTTTATACACCTGAAATCTATACGAAAGATGGTTTCAATAATATTATTCAATCGAATTATCTTGGACATTTTCTATTAACACAACTTCTACTCGATAAATTGAAACAATGTCAACCAAGTCGAATTATTAATGTTTCATCGAACGGTCATAAATGTAAGTAAAAACAAAAACATCCTCAAGATAAAATCCATCTTGATATCTCAAATATTTAGATCCTGCGACAACAGAAGGTCTGCCAGCATTATTAGATTTTAAATCAAATGAAATGTGGAGTCGATATTGTCCATCGAAAGCATGTCAAATCTTGTCATCGTACAAACTCAAACAAGATCTTCTTAGTAAATTTATTCAAAAAGATTTTTGATTATTATTTGTAATTCTATTGTTTGAATAGATGAAGGTGTTAATACTTTTGCAGTAAATCCCGGTTGGGTTTGGTCATCATTTCAAGATCCATTACGTCCTGCACTTGGTCTCCGATTATTTCTAATTGCTTATCCGTTATTGCAGATTTTAAAGTTTATTTTTGCCAAAACACCATTCATCGGTGCACGAACAACTGTCTATTGTGCCGTCGAACGATCATTGAAAAATTCAAATAATTTATATTTCGAGTATAAATTGAATTTCAAAACGAAACATATTCTTGTTTATTTTCTTGTCGTAGAAATTGTGCACCAACACAACCGATTCCTTTGTGTACAGATAAACAAGCAGCTGAATCTCTATGGAACGCGAGTTGTGAAGCTGTTGGACTCTGAATAGATAAGAAGAAAAATAGAATAGTCGTACATGTATTTTATCTATTTTTATTTATCAAAATAAAATCATGACTTTTCTTCTTCGAACACATCGTTCGTTTTTTTTTTCATTTTCTCATGGGTATAGGCGAATCTAAGTCGACTCAAACCGAACGTCGTCCTCGACGTATGGTTCAGAGTTATATCGTTGCTTGGCTCGATGCAAATACAAACAAGAATAATGCTGATTATAAATACACAATGACACAATTATATCAAATCTTTACTACTGTTAATACATTTACTAAAGTAGATGAATGCGTTGAATTCATACAGACAAATACTAGTAAACAAATATTCGTTATTTCATCGGGTAGTCTTGGAGAAACAACCGTACCTCGTATTCATGATATCGAACATATCAATGCAATATTTATTTTTTGTCGTAATAAAAGTCAACATGATCAATGGGCACAACATTGGCCGAAAGTCAAAGGTGTTTTTACGAGTATTATACCGATTAGTAGCGCTTTGAAAAAAGCTGTTTATCAATATGAACAAAATACGATTTCGATGAGTTTTCTACCGACAAATGATGATGGAACAAATAAAGATCTTGATGAAATCAATCAATCATTTATGTATACTCAAGTATTAAAAGAAATTTTGTTAACAATCGACTTTAAAAGAAAACATTTAACAGAACTTGTTAATTACTGTCGTGAAGAATTCAAGGATAATCCACGTGATTTGAAGAATATTGAAAAGGTTAAAAATGAATATTTCAAACATTCAGCAGTCTGGTGGTACACTTATGATTGTTTTCTCTATTCTTCGCTTAATTGCGCACTGCGTTCAATGGAAATTGATTTAATAATTAAATTCGGTATTTTTCTTTCATCTATTCATAAATTTATTGTTAAACTTCATTCTCAACAATACACGACAACTCAACAAGTCCAACCCTTTATCGTATATCGTGGCCAAGGATTATCTTGTCAAGATTTTGAACAGTTAGAACGCAGTAAAGGTGGTTTATTATCATTTAATAGTTTTCTATCAACAAGTGAAGATCGTACAACGGCTCTTGATTTTGCTCGGAAAAATGCCAAGAATCCTAAACTGCTTGGTATCATGTTTGTTATGAAGATTAACCCTCGAATAAAGTCAACTCCTTTTGCTAATATTTCCAAGCACAGTTATTATAAAAGGGAAAAAGAAATTCTATTTTCGATGCATTCAATTTTTCGTATTAATGAAATTAAAAAATTAGACGGATATGATCGTATTTGGCAAGTACATTTAACATTGACTGCTGAGAATGATCCACAACTACAGACGTTAACTGAACATATACGCAGATTGACATATCCAGAAATGCATGGATGGCATCGATTGGGCAACTTGTTATATCATCTTAATCAATATGATGGAGCCCGACACGTTTATGAGGCACTGCTTCGTGAAGCAAATGACAATCAGCAGAAAAGGGACATTTATATGCAACTAGGATCAATTCATCGAATTCAAAGAAATTTCAAAGAAGCAACCGATTGCTTTGAAAAGGCTCTTACAATATGTGAAAGACTCTTCCAAACAAATAATGCTGACTCAGCTTCTTCTCAAAGATCTATCGGCGTGATGTATGAAAATATGGGTGAATATACTAAAGCACTTTCGTCTTATGAAGCAGTAATTGCAATATGTGATGATGAAGATACGAATACAAATAATGTTTTATTAGCTGCATCGTATAGTGATATTGGTGATACATACAAAAAAAATGCATGAATATTCGAAAGCACTTTTTTATTATAAAAAAGCATTAGAACTTAAACAAAAAACTATTTCTCAAAATCACTCTTTATTGGCTCTATTTCATGTAATCTAGGTTTAATACACAATCAAATGAAAGAGTATTCAAAAGCACTTACTCATCTAGAAATTGCACTTACGATCACGCAAGATGTTCTACCACATGATCATCCTGATTTGGCGTATTATCATTATGAAATTGGAAATGTATATTTTAGCATGAAAGATTATTCAAAAGCGCTGTCACATTTCGAAAACGCCGTAAGAATCAAACGAAAATTTCTTCCTTCAAATCATCTATCGATTGCTGATATTTATTTTAACATTGGTCAGACATTTTTTAATTTGAATGAATATACAAACGCCATTTCGTATCATGAAAAAGTGCTTAAAATAAGACAGAAAATTCTGGGAGCTGATCATTGTAGCCTTGTTAACCAATACAATACTATGGCTAAAATATATGAAGAAATGAAAGACTATTCAAAAGCACTTTCATTTTATGAAAAAGCTGTTGAAACTGAAAAGAAATCTACTCCATCGAACGATATTTTATTATACAAATTATACAAGACCATAAGTAAATTATATGAAAAAATGGGTGATTCTTCAAATGCATTTGTATATCAAAAGAAAGCAAGCGACATTCGCAACGAAATGACGAATATTGACAAAGAAATGATAGATATGGAGGAAAATTTTATGCATGATCTTCTACTTTTGTTCAATATTTTTTCGAGAGAGAAGAAAAAGCGTACGGTATCGGACAACAAAAAAGTATATTTAGAACAACTTTCCGATGCAGAAAGACAATTACAAATAGATAAACGAAATCCAGACGTGTCACCAGCTCGATTGATTGTTCATTATTCAGAAATTAGTTCGGCACATTATCAAATGGGAAATTTTTCTGAAGCTCTTTCATATTGCGCAACAGCGATTGAAATGAAACTAAAAGCTCGACCTTGTAATTTGTCATCATTGGCTCAGTCGTATTCGTGGGCAAGCTGTATTTTCAATCAAATGGCTGATTACTCACAAGCCTATTTATTTCGTCAAAAGGCAATTGAAACTACAAAAGAAAATCTAGTTTCCTCTCCGACCGATTCTGCAATGATTCAATATTATCAAATGATGGTCAATTGGTATATGTATACAGGAGAATATTTGAAAGCATTTGAATTTTTAGAAAAAATGCTTCCAATCAAACAAAAGATTCATCCACCAGATCATTCTACTTGGAACTATTTTTACCAATGTGCTGGTTATGTTTACTCAGAACTTGGAGAATATTCTGACGCACTTGCATTCTACACAAAAGTTTTAAAAGCTGAACAAAAAGAATACCATTCGAATCATCCCGAATTAATTCAAACATACGTTTGCATTGGCTCTGTATATGACAGTATGAATGATTATACTCAAGCACTCTTATTCTACAAAAAAGCACTAGCAATCGAACAGTCGACTTTTTCTCCAGGTCATGAAGATATAGGAACTTCTTACAGTAACGTCGGTCGAGTATACGATCATATGGGTGAATACTCTCTCGCATTAATATATCTTCAAGCAGCTGTTGATGTCCTAGAAAAAACGTTACCTCCCTTTCATCATAGTTTGGCTACTTCCTACGATGATATCGGAAAATTATATTATAACATGGAAGAGTATTCAAAAGCACTAGTATATTGTAAAAAAGCACTTGAAATAAGAGAAAATACTGGTGTACCATATCATCCAACTATTGCCTGGTTCTGCAACAATATCGGCATGATATACGAGAAAATGCGTGATTATCGAAAAGCGTTTTCATTCTATCAACGAGCATTCGATATTGCCCAAGAACGATTACCAATTTCTCATTCTGATCGTAAACTATATCAAGACAATCATCGAAATATAAAAAAGCATTTGTACTATTGAATTACCTATCAATAAAATAAAACTATTTTTGCCCACTACAGAGGTCGATAGTGTTTTTTTTTACCGCGCCCGCCCTCGATCCTATTCGGACACTTTCATTGGTAGAATGCAATCGAGTAAAACGTTCGTTTTCTCAAATTCGTTATTTATTTTCGAAAATGACAGAAGCAACTACTACTGTAACTACCATTGCAACACCGACTGGAATTTCCATACCATCTATCGATGATGTCTTTGCATTTGCTCATCAATTATTCGATCAACATCGAACGACAATACTCGTTCTTACTGGAACATGTACATTTAATTTCTTTTAACTGAGAAAAGTTAATTCGTTCATTCTTATTTTAGTAATGACTGCTTGTTTGTATAACAAACTTTGGGTCAATCGAAAGTTCTATCCAAGTTCGCAAACAATGCATGGTAAAACTGTACTTATCACTGGTGGCAATGCTGGTATTGGTTATGAAACTGCGAAAGATTTACTTCAACGAGGTTCGTCATTCTTCTAAAAAAAAACAAAAACATTCCGTTTTTCAATAGGTGCTCGTGTCGTACTTTTCTGTCGAGATATGAATAAAGGTCGTCGAGCAGTTCAACAACTTTGTTCACAAACAAAATGTGACGAGAACAATCTTCGTTTAATCGAATGTGATTTATGTTCATTCGATTCAGTTCGTAATGCTGCTAAATTATACAATGAAGAAGAAGATCGACTCGATGTATTAATCTGCAATGCCGGTCTCGCTTGGGCACCGAATGTAGTGACTAAAGATGGATTTAATTCAGTTGTTCAAGCAAATTATCTCGGTCATTTTCTATTAACAAATCTTTTACTTGATAAACTAAAACAATGTCGACCAAGTCGAATTCTCAATGTATCTTCGGATGCACATCGAAGTGTGCTTCAACGAAAAGAACTTAACATAGATCTTAAGTTTTTTGTTCGATTTTAGAATTTAAATCAATCGATTGGGACGATGTATTCACTCTATTTAAAAGTTCTCGTCTATTTGGCTATTATCCAGCATCGAAAGCATATCAAATTCTATCATCCTATAAACTAAAACACGATCTACACTGTAAAAACGAGAGACTTTTCAATGTAATTGTTTCATTTGTCAAATTTTAGCCGAAGGTATCAATACATTTGCTATCAGTCCTGGTTGGGTTTGGACATCATTACAAGCACCAATGCGTGAAGCTATTGGTTTCGGTGGTTTTCTTATTTTCTATCCACTTTTATATTTACTCAAAATTGCCTTTGCTAAAACACCAAAAACTGGAGCTCGAACAACGATCTACTGTGCAGTCGAACCAACATTACAAACCTCGACTGATCTCTATTTCAAGTAGATAAATCTGTTTGATAGAAACAGAAGTTTTCGAAGGTAGTTTTATTTTGTTTAGACGTTGTGCACCTAACAAACCTGCAGCACTTACAATTGACGATGCAAATGTAAATCATTTATGGAAATTAAGCAAAGAAGCAGTTGGACTTCAATGAGTTGATATTTTATTTTTTGATTAATAAAAACAAAATCTTAAAAGTTCATTTCCTTGATTTTAATCGAGTATAGAAAGTTGAGATTTCTTTTCTGTTGGGTCTTGCGCGTTTTTATTTTTCGTTCTCTTGGTAAATTATTTATTATTTTTTCGATGACTGTCAAAAAACGGAATACGAGTAAAAAACGAAAAAATTTCCAACGTACAGTTAAAGTAACAACAAAAGCATACAAAGATCGTGAACGAGCATGTTCGTATAAAGATTATTTGATGTTGATTACTCTTGCAAATTTCAATCTACATCAAATTCGACATCTTCAAGTTCGAGAGATTCTTCATTTCGAACGAAAGAGACTATTTATTGTTTAGATCAATAAATTTCACGATAACAATCAGATCGAAATGGAACTACTCAAACGTTGGAGTAAATTACCTATTGAAGAACGAAATAGATTCGAAAATGAAGCAATTGACAATGATATTTTTCATCAGATTGCTTATATACGAATATTAAATCAAGAATCATTCGATTCAACTGTTAACATTGAAAAAGAACTCAAAAATCAATGGAATACTCTGCCTAATGACGAAAAAATCGTTCATAAAAGAGTCGCTACTAATCGAGATATTGAAATGCGTCGATTTTTTTAAATCAATTAGAAATACTGTTTTTTATTTATTGATTTATTTTTCGATATAAAAAGAAAAAAATAGTGATAATTAAACCCATATGCCGCTCGGACATAATTTCAATAGAGTACTATTCATAAGTTGAACTTGACTTGGAGAAACAACGTCCGATCTTGATGTTGAGAAGTGATACGATGATTCTGAAACGAAGAATAAAATTTCGTGTTAGGTTTTTTACTGGTTTGAAACTATGAACGAGAACGTGTTCATGCGTTGAACGTGTAGAGAGAATAAAATAGAATTCTAACCTTGAAAAAATCTATCTATGAACTAAAAATAATGCTTTTGTTTTTTAAATTCGATTCAAATCGAATTTATTTTGTCACTTACGATTAATGGAAGTATCGTCGAGATTCATTAATTCAAGTTCAAGTCGAAGAAGTTCTTTTTGATTTTTCTGAATCAATTGTTCGGTATCGTCATTACGTTTGATTAGAATTTCACTGTGATTTTCTTGTTGTTTTATTGTTGAATTCGTTCGATCGAGATTATATTTACATTGTATTAAATCCTAAATATGAAAACTAAATCGAATAAAGATCAACGATTGAATATATGATCGAACTTGTTTATCATTATTAATTTCGATTTGTAACTGTTGAATTTCTTCATGTATTTGATCGATATTGAATTGTAATTGATCTTGTAATTGTTTTTTTTGTTCAAATGTTGTCGAACAACGTGCTAATTGTTCTTGTAGACATTGAAAATCGGTTTGTAGATGTTGATGATATTGAATTTCACGATCGAATTGTTCAGGTGTACATTCCTGAGTAAATGTTTGACATTCGAGATATAATTGTTTGTCACGTTCTTCAAGATGTTTGAGTTCGTATTGAAGTTTTTCTTGATAGATTTTTGATTGACGAAGAATATTTTCTCGATAATTAATTTCGTCTTGTTTATCATCGAGATCTTTTTCTTGTTGTTTAAGTTGAAGTTTTTGTTTTCGTAATAATTGTAGGAGATTATCGTAATCTTGTTGATAGGGATGATGTAACGTACTGTCAGGTGGAACTGTTGATCGAGATCGAAATGGAGTTTCTTTCGAAATACGAACGAATCGTTTCGATGGACTAGGCGATGGTATTAGTGGAAAAACTTGAGAAAGATTCCGACGTTTTTTAATTGACGGTGATGTTACTGTTCGATTGTGATCAGTTGATGAAGTAATAGGCGAATATTCTAAAATAAATTTCGACTCTTAGTTAAAGTGCAAACGTATATTTGATCTTTCGACATTTTATACATGCGATTGTTTACTTTTGATCATCTAACATCATTAACCTTCTCTATTATCCTTATCTCTAAACTTTACATTAGTTGAGTAAAATAACTGTCAAGGTATACAGATATTATTGACTTTCGTTCTTTCTTCTTTTTTTTTTGCTTCTTTCTGGTTAGTGAACCTAAACATTGTGTGTGTATGATATTGGATTAGACTTAGTAATATTAACTTCATTTTTTTTGTGTTTCTCGTGCTGCCAAGCATGCATAAGAGAGAGCGACATTTAAAGGATTATATTAATAACATCGCCTTGAGCTTATACACGAATTTACCGAGCAATTATATAACGAAAAAAAAAATGTCGTCTTTTTTTTTATTTTCTATATCAAGGTTATTTTTAGACACGAAAATTTCTGTTTTTATACATACTATCAGTAAAGGATTGTTTTAAAGGTGCGTTGTGACCATCTAAACTGCTCGAACGTTTTTGAATTGCAGGCGTTTGCTGAAGAATATAAGCCCAATCGGGATGATGAATGAGTTCGCATGTTAATTCATTCGGTGAGAGTACACGTTGCGTGCCGTCAGGAGCACGTTGAACTAACGAATATCTTCCGGCTTTACCCTTGTATTGAGCAAGTGCAATGATAATATCATGTACCGTGGTCGTTCGGGTCAAATCACAGATGATGCGCGCAACACCATCAACATATACTCGAAGGTCCATACTGGCGCATCTCGAACTGTTTCAAAAAGGGAGAAGAAAGAAGAAAAAGAGAGAACGAAAAGAAATTTCACAATCAATTAATAGTAGTAGAGTATATAGCCATTGCGCTGCCGAACGAATATAAAAAAGAAAGAGAAAGGAGAGACTCTCTCTCTCGTCGTTCTTTTTTTTGTGAGCAAATAAAAGAAAAGAAGAAACAAAATCAGATAGGAGAAGATGAATATACAACTTCAATTTATGTATGTAGTTGTCAATGACCATTCAATCAGTGACAAATGAGCAATTTTTAAATGTTATAAAAAAGAACGACGATGACGATGATGACAACGAAAGAATTGCCGGGTGTATTTGACTAAGCAGAAAAGAAAAGTGGATTATTTCTCCTCCACTTGTGTATTTGAGTTGTTAATTGGTTTGAGTTGAAAATCTCGTATCTTTCGAAAGGTGAATTGTTTTATTGCATCATTCGGGATTTAAAGAAAACGTGTACTTAAATCGTTTCAACATTTTCTCTGTTTTTTTTGCTTCGTCAATTCATTTATTGTGTTTGCATTTGTCAGACAAGAAAAAAAACATTTTTCATGCACGACAAGAAAAGCATATTTGTATGTTATTGTAATAAAATATAAACAAAGTACTCATATATGTGCCCGCACTCATAGAGTTGTCTAAGTAAAATACAAAAAGCAGAAGAAAAAAAAAACAACGACATTAAAATTTTATTTTATTTGTTTGATTAAACATCTGATTCGTAAGAATGTGTTCGATCGCTACTTGTCATAGTTCTTGAACGTTGAAAGCAATTACGTTTGACGCTCAATTCGTTATTGTTATTATTCTGCGTATTATTGTCGTCGTCGTCTTCAATACTTAAAATCATTCGAGGTTTTAATTCGTTATTGTACGATTCGACGGTTCTCGATGGATTTTGATCGAGAAAAAATAATGTTTGACCACCGTCTTCACTCAAAACACGAATATGAATCAGCTGTTCATCATCAATTCCGGCTATTTGTCGAAGTTTGATCTAATTCAAATGAATAAAAACCAAAAACATCCGACTCATTTTGAAGAGAAATCCAACATACTAATAATTCATTTATTGTCATCGATTGCTGAATATCGCAGAGTTCATTGAAAAATCCATTGTATTGCACGAAAAGACTGATGGTAGACGGAGGTGATCTTTCTAAAATATCCGAATTTGAGGGTGGTGTAGAGCCTAATTGTAACTTTAAAAACGAAAGGAACTTTTTTTGTTTCTTTAATGAAGTAAATTTACATTTCGAAGTTGTTCTTTAACTTCAACCAATTCACGACGTGTTCGAAGAAGTTCATTAGTAATTGAAAATAATTTTTCTTCCTAAAACAAATGAATCTTTAAATTGGACAAAGTTGACTGCCATACAAAATGCACTTACATGTTGTTTTTTAAAATCATTGACAACAATTTTTAACATACCTTTGAAAGTCATGATCGAATGGTTACGAGTAAATAGTTAATTGAGAAAACGCAGAAGTTTTGCTTTTCCTTTCTTCGTTGAAAATATGTGGAATAGATCGACAACACCTACCAGTTGCGCTGAATTATTTGAGAAAGAACAAGACATTCTTGCATGTTTTCTCTCTTATTCTACGATTGTTATAGTTAGAAAAACAAGAATCTATCGATTTACCTTGGTAACACAAATAAATCACTTTTTTTGCCGAAACGAGAGTGATTTCTTATAGTATTCAATCGATTTTTCTTCGGCTATCGTTGACATTTTTTTGTCGAGTAGAAGAATAAGGAAAAAAAACATAAGACTGTCGTTTGCAGACGCAATTAGCGTTTCTCTGCTCTCATCTAATAAAAGAAAAACATTAACGATATGCTAAATAAAAAGCCGTCAGTAATTGAATAGCGAGTTCAATGTCAATTTACCCTCATAACTAATTTAAGTGTGCTTATTAGCAAGGACAAAAAATGATTTATTAAACGTCAGCAAATTTAAAATATTCTTTTTCAGCTTGATATTTACGTTGTTGTTGTTGTTCGTGCATATTCATACGGGTAACAGTACCATTCGGATACAACCATGTTTTTAAATCATCTTGTCGAGCAAGATATTCGAGAGCATAACCAGCAGCTTGTACCATTCTTTCAAGTGCAAATTCATCAATATTCCCAATATGATCGCAAGCTTGATGATAACATTGATCATGTGTTTCATTGACTTTACCGGCTAAGAGAGGTCCAAGCATTTGCATATATTTATCGTATTGAGCAGGCGTTTTAGTATCATCAGCACCGGAGAATAAACCACCGGCAACGACACCTTCAGCTAGAAATGGTCCATAATCACTTCGACCACTGAAATCTGTATAATCCCATGGTAAATTTTGTTCAATAAACCAATCGATAAATAATTGCGTAATCTTATCACTGCCAGGACGAGCTTGACTTGGAGTATCTGCTGGTGCTGTGCGACCATCATAGATGCCAAACATAAAGTTCGGCGAACCTAACATATCATAATTGAGATTGATAAGATAGTCAGATATACGTTCACCAGGTGTCGTCGACGTCAGTGCTTGAGCAACATGATAATCCGAACCAAGTAAGCCGACTTCTTCTGCACCCCACCAACAAAAACGAATACGATATTTATATTTTTCATAGGCTGTTGTTTCGAAGAGTCGATAGAGAACTAAGGCCAATTCAAGATTTGCTGCACTTCCACTACCTTAAAATACGGAAATTATTAAAACAGAATGAACTCTTCACATCATAGCATACCGTTGTCATTGATGCCTGGTCCAGCTGGTACACTATCACTGTGACTACCGATAACAATAGTCTGAGTAATATCTCCCGTTGGAGTATCAGCACAAATGTTGCCAACTGGAAATGTTATAGTTTCAACATGAAAACTAATACGTATATCAACAGTAGCATTAGCTTCTGTAACTGCTGTAGCTAATTTTACACCGAGATCATGCGAAAGAAAAAGAACTGGTAAAGTGTTGTTTGATCCCGCATCGATTGGAATAGGTCGTAAATCAGCGGCTGTGGTACCGTGATTATAAATAAGAATAGCAGTAGCGTTATATTTTATTGCAAGTGCTATTTTCGTAAGAAAAGTACAATCGCCTCGTTTTGTTAGAACAACCGTTCCAGTTGAATTTACTGCTTGCCAGTCTTCATCAAAACATCCAACATTCGGAATAACAGTGAGTGGAATAAAACTTGTAGAATCACTCGATGCAGATAATTGTGCAATAAAATAATCGGCAATTGAAGCATCATTTGAGTAAGTATAATTTTCTACTGTTCCATCAATTGAAGAACTTAAAAGAGGTAAATTCGTTAGGTAACGTTGTGTTACATCGAAAAAACTTTCTGTGACATTGAAATTCGTATTATCTCGAAGAGTTTTGGTAATATAATCGAGCGTTTGATTGAAACCAGCAGTATTAATAGCTCGTGTTCCACCCGTAGCATTGGCTATGTCTTGTAATGTCTTGAGATGTTTCATGACATCAGAACTACGAATCGAATTTGACAAAATGTTATTGGGTTTTGTTGAAGGCGTTGAACTGGTTGGAGAAGTTGTCATTCCACCAGTTGTTGAGCCGATTGGAGGAGTCATTCCACCAGTTGTTGAGCCGGTTGGAGAAGTTGTCATTCCACCAGTTGTTGAGCCGGTTGGAGAAGTTGCGAGAGTTGTTTCTTTATTTTCCTCGATTTGATTAGATAGTTTGTTTACATTTACTAACATAGCTATTGTAATAGCAAATGTAACTGTTGTCAAGACAATTCCAACAGCTACAACTAGTACCAAGATTTTCGTATCCATCTTTAGTGTTTTACAAGAAAAGACAAATGAATTTAAATCGTTAGAATTCGTGAGAGAAGAGAAAGAACTCTTGAATGATAACACATATCTGGAAGAAGATCGTAAATCCTACTGTTAGATTTATTGTTATGATGAAAATTATATTTATTGAATCAATGATAATAAAAAAAAAGACGAAAAAGAACATCAGTTTTTCTTTTAAAAAGATGGCATTTGGAAATATTCATTGATTGAATTATAATTTCGCTTTATTTGTATCGATCTTCCATTTGGATACAACCAACTTTGTAAATCATTTTTTCGAGCTAAATATTCTAACATATAAGCAGCTCCTTCTATCATCTTTTCATATCCGTACACATTAATATTCTGAATCGAATCGCATAGTTCATGATAGCAAGGATCATAGATTGCATTAACGATACCACCCATACCTTGACCAAGTTTTTCATCATAATAATCTCGTTGTTCTTGTGTTTTTTTTCCATCAGCACCTGAAAACAATCCACCAGCAACGATACCAGCAGCTAAAAATGGACCATAATCACTTCGTCCATCGAATGCCGTGTAAGTCCAAGGAAGATTCTTTTGTTCGAACCATTCCTTGAAAACATTTGTAATTCGTACGCTTCCATCAATAGCTGCAGATGGAGTATCATCACTGGCTGAATTGCCATTGTAAATACCAAAGATAAAATTCGGTGAAGCTAACATATCATAATTAAGATTAATGAGATAATCAGAAAGACGTTCGCCAGGAGTTGATGATGTTTTTGCTTTTTTAACGTGATCTTCAGCACCAAGAAGACCTAATTCTTCAGCACCCCACCAACAAAATCGAATACGATATTTATATTTTTCATAGGCTGCTGTTTGAAACAGTCGAGCAAGTGCGAGAGCTAGTCCAAGATTCGCTGCACTACCACTTCCTAAAAAAAATATAAAAATGAAAAAATCCTTCAATAGAAAATACTAGGAAAATAAGATACCATTATCATTGATGCCAGGTCCTGCTTCTACACTATCACTGTGACTACCGATAACGATAGTTTGATTAATTTCTCCAGTGGGTGTATCTGCACAGATATTTCCGATGGGTGAATCAGGTAAATTTTGTGTATTAATAATTAATCGAACACCGGTATTCAATGTCGCATTCTGAGCAGCATTGACCAATGCTTGACCAACGGAATAAGAAAGAAATAAAGCTGGCAGTTGATTTTCTTGACCAAGACTAATTGCAAGTGGAGTCATACGATTTGCATCAGTACCATCATTGTAAATCAAAAGTCCACGAGCATTGTATTTTCCAGCAAATATACCTTTATCAGAAAAGGCACAAATACCTCGTTTAACTAAGGCTATTCGACCGGATACAGGTGGATTAGCAGCAAGCCAATCAGCATCAGTACACCCAACGTTTGGAATTGCAGTTACGTCTGCAAAGTCAGTGAAATTTGCTCCTGTCGAGAATTTAATGTAATAAAAATCAGCAATTGCCAGATTTGTTGAATATGTATAGGTTTTCGAAACTCCATCAACTGAAGAAATTAAAATCGGTTCACTATTCAAAGCAAATTGACGTATATCGAAGTAATCCATCGATACTTTAAAATCAGTATGAGTTTTGAGCGTTTGAACAATATAATCAAGTGTTTGATTGAATCCTAATGTGCTAGCTGCTCTTGTTTCTTTATTTTCTGTTGCAATTCGTTGAAATTCTTTAAGATGATACATAACTTCATCTATACGAATCGTTGAAGCAAGAGACAAGTCATTATTAGGTGTTGTTTCAGATGCACTTGTTGACTGATTATTTACCTTGACGAAAGTAGCAATAGTAATGCCGAGAATACCAATTATGAATAGAATTCCAAAAGTAGAAACAGTTAGAACTAATTTCAATGTTTTATTTATCTTAGTTCCATTGAAAACAACTGGATTGGTGGCTGGTGAAACTGTAGACATTTGTATATAATGTTGAAAATAAAAGTAATAATAGAATCGTTTTTTTCTGCAGATTACATGCACTCAATTTGATGATACTCGATAAGATTTTATTTATTCCACATCTCATTTATTGTATCATGTTGATTTTTATCAAGGTAATAAAAACATACCTTGAATAATATATTTTATTGTTATAATCGAAACTCAAGATAATCAAATGTGCTTAAATGGGTACGATCTCAAATAGAGTGCAATAAAAAAGTCTATAATTAATCGAAGCAGATAATTCAGTACAACCATGTTTTCAAATTATCTTGTCTAGCTAGAATTTCGAGAATAGAAGCAGCTGCTTGTATCATCTTTTCGTATGCATACAGGTTAATATTATTAATATTATCACAAGCTCGATGGTAGCATTGATCATGAGTTTCATTGACTGTACCGGCTAGTTTATCTCCAAGCTTATTCGCATATCTACCATATTGTTCTTGAGTTTTAATACCATCAGCACCAGAAAATAAACCACCAGCAACGATACCTTCAGCTAGAAATGGACCGTAATCACTACGACCATTAAAATCAGTGTAATCATACGGAAGATTGTGTTCTTCGAACCAATTTTGAAATAGTAATGAAGTTTTCTTATTACCCGAAACGGTCTCATTTGGTGTATGAGTAGTTTGACTTCGTCCATCATAAATACCAAATATAAAATTAGGCGAGCCGAGCATATCAAAATTGAGATTAATCAAATAATCTTGAATACGTTCGCCTGCAGTTGAAGATAGTTTGGCATTTTTAACATGATCTTCTGCACCAAGTAAACCAACTTCTTCTGCACCCCACCAACAAAAACGAATACGATATTTATATTTTTCATAGGCTGGTATTTGAAATAATCGATAGATGGCTAGAGCTAATCCAAGATTTGCTGCACTTCCACTACCTTAAAATATAGAAAAATTTTCAAACAAAAATAACTTGTCAGGCGAAATCATACCGTTATCATTGATACCTGGTCCAGCTAGTACACTGTCACTGTGACTACCGATAATAATAGTCTGTGTAACATCACCTGTACGTGTATCAGCACAGACATTGCCAACAGAGAAATTTGATAAATTTTTTACGTCAATTTCCATTTGAACTTGAACTGTTTCTGATGAAATGTTAACAGCCTTAGCTAGGTTCTCACCAATTTCATTCGTTACAAATAGAGCTGGTAAAGTATTTTCTTGTCCAAGACTAACTTCAAAAGGTGCATTACCACCAGTGTCGAGACCATTGAAAAACAAAATACCAGTAGCATTGAACTTCGGTGCATGTGCTGCTCGAGAAGCAAAGGCACAATCACCTCCTCGTTTAACAAGTGCTACTCTACCGGCTACATTCGGATAAGCTTTCTGCCAATCGGCTTCTCTACAACCTCCATTCGGAATAATACTGAGAAAATACGGAGTGGACTGATTTGATGATGTTGAATATCGAACATGTATAAATTGAGCCACTGAAGTGTTAGCAGAATACGAGTAATTTGTGCAAGGTTCTCCATTTATACATGAACGTAAAATTGGATTCTTATTGAGAGCAAAATCTCGAACGAAGAAATAAGTTTTCTTGACCGTAAAATCAGTATTTGCAGTCAAATAATCATAGATATAATCAACTGTATTATTAAAACCAACTGTATTAATCGCACGAGTTCCATTTGAATTATCAGCAAAATTTTGTAGACGTAAGAGATGTCCTAAGATTTCATTGAAATTAATCGATGTAACTAGATTAGTGTTCGATGAAATAGAGGTTGTCGGTGATGGCAACTTATCTTCGATTACATTCAATCGTTTGTTTAGTGTTCCAAGAGTGGCAGCAGCGAGCACAAATGTAATAATTCCAAATAAACTAACTACACCCAATGTAACGAGTGTATATCTTCCAGTTATTTGTGGCATATCCTTGAAAATACGATTTTATTTGTGATGTATAGAAAGAAATCTATTATTTTTATGCATGAAAATGTCTTATCAGTTTTAGTGATATTGTCTATTTCGAAAAAGCAATATACATTCGTCAATTTAATTCATAGCACGATATTTATGAGTCAATAAACGAATCACGTTTTCGATCGATTAGACGATAAACTTTGGTTTAATAATACTTCTTAGCTGATTTGTATTATTTAACTGCTGGATTTGATCTTTCGAAAAGCATAATATGTCATTTACACAACGATTAAAAACGAGATTTATACTTCCTCAGATAACGAATGAAAGGTTTTTATCAACATATGTATATGCACAACAGATTCATGTATTGCTTATGGATTTGAATTGTTTTTGAAGTTATTCAAGAAAAATTAGAGTTTATTAATGCTAGACTTTATATTGTATGAAATACCGAATTTTTCTCTAATAGATCTCTTTGAAACAAATTGAATATAAGTTCTTATGGATAAAGACTATCGAGTGTATTAACGTAATTCTTTTTGAACAAAAAGAAGATAACGGTTAGACATTTCGTGAGAATTCACTAATAAAAAGCGATTCATTACTGTACGCGAATATCTTGAGTAAAATAAGTGGTAAGTTATATAGTAAATATAATGAAAAGAAATTTTTTAAAAGGAGATCAGAGAGAGCGAACGAAAAAGTAAATAAAAAATAAAGTAGACACATTCATTAAATCACTGAACACAATCGCTCAATTGAGGTCACAAAAATTAGTTCCTG
>ERZ778027.2014-NODE-2014-length-28646-cov-14.776993_pt1 | contig 28646 bp, 32 predicted proteins | sample MGYA00375757_ERZ778027 | MGnify/ENA primary metagenome ERZ778027 (study PRJEB29350, sample SAMN05389817) | bioreactor metagenome | isolation source: Ammonium sulfate bioreactor | place: South Africa: University of Cape Town | collected 2014-02-18 ...
CGTATTAATTGATTGATTGAATCCTTGCTCATACACTGATAGTGTCTTCGATACTTTTTTTTGCATGCTTATTATTTCCTAGTTGAATTTGAATTTCAAAAAAAATATTTTTCGCTTAGAATAATTTTATTTATGATTTGTTAAATCTATCCGAAACAGCTTGAATAGCTTTTTTTATACGAACAACTTCAAGAGAATGTGACGGCAATAGGTGACGATAGATTTTCTTTGCAGATTTCAAATAATTCAATGCGGTCTCAAGATTGCCCTTGTCGCCATATAAAAGACCGATATTCATGTAGGTATTTGCAATCTCAATATGCATTGATGGAAGTACTTTTTCATTGATTTCTAACGAACGATTATAGTAATTCAATGCAGTATCATGCTGACGAAGACAATGATGAACAAGACCTATCCTATTGTATGATATGGCCAAGTCAGGATGGTTAGGAAGTCGATGTTTCTGTTTGATACTCAATGACATTTTATGATAATAAAGTGCTTTTTCATATTGTTGTTGTTCTTTGTAAATTTCACCGATGCCATTGTAAAGAGCACTCATATAGATATGATTTTCATCATGAGCTCGTTGAAATAATGCTATAGCTTTGTTGAAATATTCTAATGCTTGCGAAATATCACCTTTCTTTTGAAGAACTAGACCAATGTTGTTATATGTTTGACATATGCTGACGTAATCTGATGGACGAGTTTTCATTTTAATTGCCAATGATTTCTTATACCAATCAAGACTCGTATCACAATCACCTTTGTCAGCAGCAACACAACCAAGTGAATGATATAAATCACCGAGTGCAGGATCTTTCGGTGGAGTTTGATCGAGCATTTTCTGATAATATTTCTGTGCCATATCGAATTGACCCATTCGTGCCAATAGTGTTCCCAATGACCGAAGATCAGTTTCTTGATTTCCGTAGTCTTCTCTCATACTACGATAGAGTTCATGGAGTTCATATTGTTGTTCACCACACAATGTCATTCGAATGACGGCTAACGTTTGTCCTTGTTCATTGAGGCCATTCAATTGTATACTATCGAGACGAAAAATCGAGCCAACCATGAATAATACTTCTTTCTCTTTGGGAAAGTAACTATGCGACGTAATATCAGCGAATGGTTTGTTGTTACTGGTGACTACTTGTGGATCAGCATTGATTTCAAATAGAACTCGTTTGATATCAGGATCATTTTTTGATTTCGTTGTAAGCCTAATATCGGATTCAATCGCGAAACTAATGGCCTGTTTCTTGTTAACGCTCGTTGAAAAAAATGTATGAGTCGAAATGAATTGTCCGATCGAATTTTTATAACTTGTCAATTCATTGTTCGACATACATTGTCCTCGATACACTTGAATACGTTCAGGATATTGATTGCGACGTAACTGTTGACGAATATCATTGATAAACCAATGGAAATTAAAAAGCACGTCGATATTTTGCGTTCGAAGTGCTTTATTCAGAATTTTATAAATAAATGTATCCTGCGTGTACCACCATAAGGCTTTTTCTGGTTTATAATTTGTGTAGAATTCTTCGGCAGTTTTTAAATATCCGGAATTACCCTTATATTTTTCCTTGCACATCGATAGAAAGTCTTCTCGATCGGTTTTATAGGCTTTCATGCGAACTAAAATTTCTATGAGCAATTGAAAATTCAAAAAGTCACCATTCAAATCCAACAATGTTTTTCCTCCATGACCATCGACTTTAAAAACAACGAACGATAGAGGTTCGTCAGCTTTGACAATATATTTATGATTCGATTCTATTTGAGAAATCAATTCATCCAATTTAACAAATACACCTTTTACCTATAAAAACAAAACGAAACGACTTTTATAATTAACTAATAAGAAAAAAAACTAATACTCTTCTGTATTCTTGTGCCCATTGGTCATTGGCCTTTTTATTCATACAGTAGACATAAATCGATGATATTTGTTGTAATGAATGGACACGTGGTACAACTTCACTACCCATTCGACCGCTGACAATCATCACAATACGATCATCTCGTGATAGACGCTCGACATTTTCGACGAATTTTTTTGGACATTGCCAGGTTTTTAAATTATTAATGATAGAACGTAGTTTTTTTTGTGCTTCTTGATTCTCTTGATTGTTTATTTCTGCATCGAGCCACCAGATACTAAATGTCTCTAAATTATCACTACTACAGTTTTTGTCTTCTTTAGAACAGGCCATCACTGATATATGTTCGGTTTTTTCCTCACCTATTTATATTTAAAGACCGTTTAGTAATTACGAAGAAAAAAAACAAGCATATATGTATTTTTTTTATACGAGAAGGAAGACATGTTAGTAACATCAATATTCATTTTGTGCTTAATCGAGCGTAAAAAAAACACTCATCGTTATTTGAAATAGAAAATAAATGAAGTCATGCATTTTAAAATGTTACTTAAGAAAAGATAAAAATGTAATATAAAAACTCATTATTTTCATAATCATGTCGTTAGTGAGCATAGTTATGAGTCCAATAAGAACTTATTTATATCCAATCTGTTTAACTTTTGGCTGTATTGGAAATATATTTATTTTAATTATATTTAATCAACAACGTACAAATGTATGTTCACTTTATTTAAGAGTTTTAGCAGTCATGAACTTTCTCTATTTATTATACAGTGGTTTTACTCAAATATTTCCTGCTTCGTATATCAATGTAACACTGAAAGATATTGTTCTATGTAAACTTCAATACTACATTCCATCTGCTCTCGGACAAGTCGGAAAAAGCATGTTGATCTATGCCTGTATCGATCGATATATGGTCACGAGTGAACGTGCACTAGTACGAGCATTCAGTACTATTAAACAAGCCAAATATCTAATTGTCATTGCTATTCTTGTATGGTTAATTCTTCCTATACATACAATCGTTTTCATGTACGTTGATCAAGGACAATGTACAAAATCAGCAACATATTCGATTTTTTTAACATTATACTCTTTGATTGTTATTAATTTAATACCAACGATTATGTTTATTCTTTTTACGTATTTAACTCTTCAGAATATGAAACAAGTAGGTAGACGTGCTCGAATAAATACTAAAAACTTTCTTCAACAACGAGAACGTGACCTATTAATTTTGATTATATCAGAAGTTATTTTTCAAATAACTACAACTATCTTATATCCTATAGTACAATTCGAAATGTTGATTACTCAATATATATTTGAAGTTAAACCATATAATTTCATACAACTTGAAACTGTTTTATTTCAAATTTCACTTCTCTTACTCTATATGAATTCTGCAGCACCGTTTTTTATTTATTTATTATCAGCCAAATCCTTTCGACAAGGTTTTATTCAGCTGTTCATTACTCTCTATAACAGAACAAAACAAAGCATTCATATCTAAAGTATATGAAATCTGAGAATTTTTTTTATTGTTAAATAAAATGATGTTCGTATTCATTCATTTATAAACTCGGTTGAATTTGATTGATTTCAATGATTCGACGATGTTTTATGTTGAAATAAGCTCGAGAGAGAATATAAACAAGCTGTTGACGAAATCGTTTCGATGCGCACATATAAATATAAAATGAATTCTAAACAAAACCGTAAAAAATTCAGTTTTTAAAAGCTTTTCGTGTAACTCACAGTAAAATGAATATAAAAGAGAATATTCGCAAGATTTTTCAAAAGATTCCAACCAATTGATACATATGTAGCATTTGGAGTATTGATAATCAACGAACCAATCGAATAAACAATTTGAAGTGCAATAGCAAGAATATCACACAAACCTTTGACAAGTACCATGACGGTTAACTGTTTATCCAATTCACGTCGAACCAATGGCACTGTTCGATAGGTTATTTGTCGAATATTTCGATATGCTAAACCTCCGAATAAACATATGATTGAAATAGGTAATATACCGTTGATAATCGGCAGATTAAAATAGAAAGTATAACGTTGATAAATCGTATTTGTGATTATACAAGTTGATTTGCCGGTGAGAGATGATACACTGATATTAAAATATAATCCAAATGGAAGTGAATAGGTCATACAAATGATGATTGTGATTATTATGACATAACGAGCTAGTTTTATGTTATTCAATCGATGCCATCGACGATTTGAACATGTTGCAAAATATTGATCGAGAATTGCTAAACATAAACACCCGAATGAAATCATTATACCGAGCTGAACTAGAAACGGTCGTAGACGACAATAAACAACTGACATCGATGGCCAATCAATGTCAAAACCATTGATCATGATAAGTGTTAATAGGCCAGTAAATAATTGTGAAATATCGACAATAGACATGATAGTTAAATAGAATGCACATGAACTTTGTCGAAACGTTCGAAGACTTAGAAAAACGATTAAAATCAATGGTTGACCAATAATACCCAAGAGAAAAAGAAATGATCCGATATAAATGGTAGTATACCGTGAAATTGTAATTAATATTGCTGCCGTTGGAGTTGACATTTTACTTATGAATGCGACAGTAAAAATTATCCCTTTCATTTCTTTTCTACGCAATTATAGATAATGAATAACTCAAGTATTAAATTATAGGATAAAATTCTTTTATTCATCAAAGAAAAAAAAAACTCATCTATTCATTATAAAGTATTTATAATATTCCTGCAAATTGTTCATCAGTTAATATTCGTTGATTCGTACTGTTCGGTTTCAACCATTGATCTGATTGTAAACAAGTTTTATACGCTGAATAAGCCGTATAATTATTCCAAATAATATCTCCATGCATACCACCGAAAATTGCCCAATCAGTTTCATAATCAATATTGAAATAGGACGCCATTTTCAATGTACTATTAGCTACGTAATTACACCATCGATTTAACCATTCGGATTTCATTTGAATATCAGAAATATTACCCGTACGAATAGTTGTACTTCCACATTCATTGATACCAATTGGTTTAGTCGATGAAATGTTTTTCAATCGTATAATCATATGATCAAAGATTTCATTAGGCCATATCCATGAACCACCTCGACTAGCACCGAAATTGTATCCGTCTACACCTAACCAATCGACATAATCATCGCCTACCCAATATTCTTCAGCTGTATAATTCCCGAAATCAGCATAATTAACACTCCACACCCATTGTAAACGAGTTGAATCAATGCCTTTACTGGAAAATATCTGATGAACATGACGCCAGGCAGAAACGTATTCTGCAGGAGTCGAATTTTGCGACCATGGATACCAATAACCATTCATTTCATGAGCTAAACGAATATAGACTCGTCGATCATCATCATTTCCATAGATACCATCTCGTCCAGCCAACCACACTTTCATTCGATCACTATAATCATTAATATAATCATCATACGTATGATTATTCACTAATTTAATGATTCCTGGTTGACTTTTGTAACCACATACAAACATTTGCCATGTTATCATAGGAATACTTCGACGATTCCATAAATTCATCAATGTTACATTAAAAAACTCATTCAAAGAATCATTACACCAAATAGTAAACATGACAACAACTGTTGGTTGTTTATTAGCCCATAAGGACAAATTACCAAGTCGATCAAATGTTGATACTTCATGACCATTGAAAATACCTGCTAATTTCAAATCATTTGATGCAGATAAATATCGTACGGAAAAAATAATAAATAAAAATACAAAGATATCATGTAAATGCTTCATTTTTATGTTGTCGAAAGAAGCAAAATGATAACAAATATATAACGTTCTTTCTCTTATCATTTAACCTATCTATTGTTTCGAATTTATTTTTATTTTATTCTATCAAAACGAATATTTATTGAGCAGTTATATGTTGTTTATACCATTGATCTCCTTCGTATGCAATCCATTCACTCAATTTTTCGAGAAAATCTTTCGCATAGATATGCGGAACCCATTCTTTGGGTAAAGATTTGTAACCATAGAAAGCTCCTGCAAGTTGTCCATAGATAGCAGCTGTTGTATCTGTATCATCGCCAAGATTAACAGCAGCAAGTGCTCCTTCTTTAAATGAGCCTGTCGAATAAAATGCCCATAGAGCTGCTTCGAGAGAATCAACAACATAACCTTTGCCTCGAATACCTCCTTCGTATCCATTTTTTGTTTTATAAGAACCTTGAGCAATACTTTTAATATCATCATGAAGATCTTCGTCACCAAATAACGATCTATTATTCGAATAGAAATTATAATTGAGCAATTCGTCCTTGGATAATCTTCGCATAGCACCAGCAATCAATGCACCATAAAAACGACAGGCATCAGTCGATTTCTTATCTCCATGTGTAATTTGCCCGCTTATACCTGAGTATTTTATAGCATCTTTCTCATTTCGAAAGAAGAAGAGTGGTACAGGTGCAAGACGCATCAATGCTCCATTTCCAGCTACTCCTTCTTTGCTACAATACACGTTAAAATCTTTGAGCAATTGACGATTCGAAGCATAATCGTCGATATTAGCAATAGGGGTTTGTGATTGGTTTTGAAAATCATTTTGACGTTTTGTAAATTCGTTAATTGATTCTCTAGTTGCATTTCCAATGTCAAAACACTTTCCAGTTGATGACATATAGCCAAATTCAAGCCACCATTTATATCGAACTAATTGATCATAAGGAACAAAATCTTGACAAGAAATTAATGAATTAGCTAAGCAAAGAGCCATCGATGTATCATCAGTAAACTAAATTTATAATGAGAGAACGTATTTTTCTGTTAAAATTAAAAGAAAAAACGACTGATTATACTTGTCCTTTTTCAAGACCCCAAGTTCCGCCACCCTCAAGATCTTCAACTGAATGTTCTACGAGAAATTCATAAGGTCGAAACTCGACAAAAGCTCCAAGAGCATCGCCTAATGCCATTCCTATGATCGATCCTTTAATACGATCTAGAATATCTTCATCTAGTTCGGCTATGGGTGCACCAGGTATTTGAATTTCATGAGGTCTTACGACACCATTTTCTCGTTGTCGATTTTGAAATTGAAGATCAAGCCATAGTTTTTGTTTATCTATTCGATGTCTTATATTTGTAAATGAAACTTTAAAAAAACGTTGTTTTACTATAACTTGAGCCGTAGATTTTTGGTTGACGTCTTTCATTTACAGTATCTATTGACGAAGTTGAGGGTGAGGATTGTGTAGTGTCTTGTGATGGTTCCTCGAGTGAAGTTTGGCCGCCTGACCATGGATTCCAACTCGGTGGAAACCACGCTAAAGTATTTTTATTCGATTATGTTAATATAACAATAATGTTTCCTTACATCCGAGTCCAGTATAATAAAGTACATTTTGAACAATATACACAGCGCTCCGCACTGGTATAAGCAAAACATCACTCACAGTCTTCATCATTATGTAGCAAAAGAAGTTTTAATATGAATATAAGTATATAGATTAGAAAAGTGAAACAAAATTCATGGTTTTTTTTTCATTTATATGCTGATAAAAAAAATCTTCGTAAAGACACGTAGTCTTTATCTCAGTTTTGTTTTATCATGATGGTAAACTAACATTCTTTGGACCATCTAGTCTTCTCACCCTCAAGAATTCCACGGTTGTGTATACCGATAAATTGCTCGATTGATGTTTTATTATTCTCGACTACTAAGTAAATCATAGCGTCAAGTTTAGGTACAATCGATTTGAGTGGCTCAACAGCTCGTTCCAATAAAACCAATGGAGCTAATTGATGGCTGTGATGCTTGATCATTTGATACAGCCATTTACTTTCACAATAAAAGAGAAAAAAAAACGCTAACGAAATAGTATATGCATGATTGGTCGATAGGACTAAGGATAAATAGACATACATGGATGATTTTACTATATATCTATGATTGGCGAACGAAAAATAAAAACGCATCCTTCGATTAGCAATCATCGTCACAAGTTATTCGTGATTGCGTACCGTTTGTTCTTGGTCGGTTTTATTCAGATTTCAAATGACCACATCACTCATTTGGTCGCATATTTCAATCAAAACAAAGACGAATAAACTTCTTAACAATGTCTCAGGCCTGGCTCGATCTGGCGAAATACTCGCCATCATTGGAGCATCTGGTGTTGGCAAAACCACGCTAATGAATGTATTAAGCGGTCGACATAGTCAAGAATTACAAATTGAAGGTGATGTTTATCTGAATCGTATGTTAACAACACCTCTACAACGAACAACAAGTGGAATGATTGGATATGTCGAACAGTACGAACCTTTTATTGAAACAATGTCCTTGGAAGAACATTTAATTTTTCAAGTTGAATTCGACGAATATTTTCAAATTAAATCGTTCGTGATCTGTTTTTTTAGGCTATGCTTCGAATGCCACGAACTATGACAGATACAGAACGACGATTAAGAGTGATTGATGTTGTATCACAATTACATTTAACTAATTGTAAAAAAACAGCAATTCGACAATTATCAGGTGGCGAACGAAAACGACTCGCTTTTGCTGCTGCTCTTCTAACGAATCCCAATGTTCTTCTCATTGATGAGCCAACATCAGGCTTGGATACTTATCTAGCTAAAAATTTAATGGAAATCATTCAATCAACAGCTGTAACATACAATCAAACGATTGTTGTTGTTCTACATCAACCATCGAGTGTCATTTTAGATGTTGTACATAAACTGTATCTATTAGTCGAAGGCGGACAACAAGCGTTCTACGGGAGTAAATCCGAAGCTGAAGAATTCTTTCGAATGAATTGTCAATTGACAGCTTCGTCACTCGATGGATTTATTGAACAAGTATCTGCACCAGCAGATCTCGCTGATGATCAAGGCGTTGTCACACAGAGAAAAGCGGTTGAACAATATATTCTCTCTGGCAAAGGCAAATCACTCGAAACAATAATTGAAGATTATGTTATTACATCAATCGAGAATAATGAACTGAATGTCATCGAATACAGTTCGTTTTTACGTCAATTAAAATGGCTTCTCTGGCGATCATTCGCTAGTATCAAACGTAATCCCAAACGAACGATAGTATTAGTATTTCGAGTAGTTTTACTCGTATCTGTCTTTGGTATTTTATTCTTTCATTTAACACCGAAAATGAATGATTATATTCAAAATATTAATGTTCTACTAATACTTCTTCTTCTTCCACTCAATGATTTGAATATGTCTCATGTCTTAGTCGAAGTACCAACTGAACGTCAAGTCGTCATTTGGGAATATCGACGACATATGTATTCAATCGGAACGTACTATTTCACTCGTTTAATTATCGATACAATTTATCAAATTATTCTATCGATTATTTCCATATCGATTCTTTCATTATTAACTAACTTATCACACGTTTTCGCATTCATAGGTATATTTATACTTTCAGAAATGACAGCGTGTGGGTTAGGATATTTAATTGCTGCCATTTCATCGACGCCAAGCACTGGACTATTATGTCTACAACCGATTCAAACTATGATCATTATTTTTACCGGTTTTTTTATTAATTTAAATTCAATTCCAGTTCCTTTGAGATGGTTGAAATACATCGCCTATCTCTATTATAGTTATAGTTTATTGCTTACTGTTCAATGGCATAATTTTCCCAATCCTATGTCGATCAATGCAACAGCAGGTGATGATGTTCTTCAATGTTTTGACATTTCCTATCGAGACACAACAGTCAATGTTGTCATGCATTTTGTTTTAGCGTTTGTGTTCCATTGTTTTGCATTTATTATTACTCTATTTCGAATAAGACGTGCGGCGTAAAAAACCAAAAACGTTTTGTTATTTTAGATAATCATGGAAATGAATGAATGTACAAAATTAATATCACATTCGTTCGTTCTTTCGTGGTCTCATTTACATGTCGAAGCTCGAACTTCAGCAATTCTTCGCGATCTAACTGGATTTGCTCGTCCAGGTCAAGTGCTGGCTATCATGGGCACATCAGGTGTCGGTATGCACGTATTTTTGACTTTCGATCGTATTCGATATTGATAATTCAGGAAAAACGACGCTCATGAATGTCCTCAGTGGTCAACATGGCGATCATCTATCCGTGTCATTCGGTGATGTACGAGTCAATGGACTTGCATTGACTGATTCTCAACGACGAAAATTTAGTCCGATCGGATATGTCGAACAAGAAGATTGTTTTATTGAAACACTAACTCTTCGTGAACATCTGATCTTTCAAGTAGAAGAACGAATTTTAGTTTTTTTGCAGAATATTCTTTTCAGGCTATGCTACAAATCGTCGATAATGTTCTGAACGATGACGAACGTCGTCTACGTGTGCATAAAATCATCAGTGAACTTCATTTGAACAAATGTATGCAAACAACAATCAAGAATTTGTCCGGTGGAGAACGGAAAAGACTTTCATTGGCAAGTGTTCTTCTCAATGATCCTCAAATTCTTCTTATCGACGAGCCAACGTCGGCCTTAGACGCATATTTAGCCATGTATGTCATGAAAACCATTCGTTCGATGGCTGTCAATCAAAATAAAACAATCATTGTCGTTATTCATCAGCCAACTGCTGCGATGTACGATTTGATTGATAAAGTTTACGTGTTAGTACACGGTGGTCGACAGGCATTTTTTGGTTCAAAAGATGAGACAATCGAATTTTTCTCTACTGATTGTCGTTTAACATCATCATCGTTAGATGGTTTTATTGAACAAATCGCTGCACCATCAATCGATGAGAATAATGTCAAACAAACAATTGCTGATCAATATACAAAATCAAAATACATGAAATCATTGCAAACAATCATGGAACAACAATCACAAGTAACGATTGATGATGAAGTAATCGATATGTTAGATAAGAGCAAATCGACGAGTTTTCTGCGTCAATTAAAATGGCTTCTCTGGCGATCTTTCCTCGCTAATTCACGTCACGGTGCGCGCATCATTCTTTTATCAATTCGAGCTTTTTCTTTTGCTTTAATTCAAAGTCTACTGTACTTCCATCTATGTGGTTCAGGCAGTTTCATTCAAAATGTCAATGCTCTACATGTAGCAGTTATTGGAATTTCTATTACCACAAGTAGTTACATGATTATCACTGCGATGCCTTTGAGTAATAAGATTGGCATTCGAGAAAATCATCGAGGTGTATACGGTATCTTTGTTTATTATCTATCGAGTGTGTTGCAGGATGTTCATTTGTTGTTTGTCTTTCCATTTGTTATGGCAACTATCATTTATTGGATGTCAGGTATGGACAATTCAGGAGTGCATTATGTGTTATTTGTTAGTATCAATATACTCTCAAGTTTCGCAGGAGCTTCATTCGGTCAATTAATTTCTTCGTTTTCGAGTTCACTGGAAATAGCTGTTATGATAGCAGCACCATGCATGCAAATTCTTATCTTGTTTAACGGATTTTATTTGGATTTAACGAATACTTCATCGGTATTTCGGATTTTTCAATATATTTCTCCGCATTATTATACGTATTCAGCATTATTAAACATTCAATGGACATATGTTACTCCCGAGAAAGTCCAACAATGTGATAATTCTTCACATTCAGCATCATATACGAAATCTCCGTTTTGTAAACGAATACTCGAACACTCCTACATTCCCAATTATCATGGCAACGTAACATTTCCTGTAATGATGCTCATTGTTTTTCTCATTACTTGTCATATGTTTTCTTTGATTATCCTATTATTTCGAGCAAATCGTAGTCATTTACATGACTATTGGTTGAAGATGAAACGAACTCATAAGACTAACTATCGACGTTTACCTTAATCTATATTTTATTTATTCTAAAGAAAATGCCGAACAACGAGTTTCCGTTCCACCACCTGCTAACCAACATTCCGAACAAATAAATAATGGTAAAAGATCTTGTCCTGCCGGTGGTGATGATGGATGAAGTTTTTTACAGAATAGACATTGAAAATTCTGTGCATGTTTTTGACAAAGTCGAGCTTCGTGTTTCTCGTCGGATGTCTCAGGAGGAATATGTTTCGAGCAAATAACACACGGATTTTTCTGTATCATAAGTAGGCTGATTTTAAATTTTCGAGCACAGGTATTACAAGCATAAGCTCGTTGATTGTCTATCGTGTTCGTGCAACGACGACGCTAAAAAATATATATACAAAACTTTCTCTTCGAAATAATCGATTAAATATTCTTACACGTAGGTAATTTTCTCGATCATGCCGAGCAACAAGACGTCCTTCGAGCGAACTTAAATATTCAACAAGTTCTTCATACATACGTCCTTGTTCGTAATGATACAAGACACGAGATGTTGAGATCTCTTTTATCGATGAATGTTTACGATAAAATTCAGCCATGAATGCATGCAGACTACGTATTTCATTGGGATCGTCGTTCAAACAACGTTGTCGTAATAGTTTCTCGATTGATGAATCACGAAAAATGATGTACAAACTTCCCATGATCCAAGTTGTGTCAAGAAAGATTTTGACATGCCTTCGTAATATCGACCAAGTCATTGCATTGACATCGGTGTCTGTTTTCAAATACTTTTGAAGTAGATTCAGCATATCAGATTCAAGTAAACCAATATCAGAAATGAGTAATAATTTGAAAAACTAAAAACTTTATTTTCATTTTTTAATGTGAAAGAGAATTACTGTATCAGTAAGTGGTCGATTGTCGATAATTTCATAAGATTCGTCGATTAGAAAATTCAGTAGGTCATCTAACGTTTGAGGATACGTTTTGAGACGTTTGGTAACAAGTGAATAATCACCGAATTGTCGGAGATTTTCACAAACATAAGATAAATAATTCGGATGTTCGCCACCTTTATTATTGACAAGTAGTGATTTTTGTTCGTATTCAAGAATCTATATAAAACAAATGTGTCATTTTATTCTCTTTTCTTTTGTTTTTTGCAATTTACTTTATTAAAATTACGGAAAAACATGTCAATGTATGAACTTCGTTGTTCTTCTGTTAATAATTTCAGTTCAAGTCGATAATGTGAATGATCACGTATTGTTTTATGTAGATTTGAATCTGTTTGCGTACTAACTATGATGTACGTATGATCACTAACTAATTGTGAAAGCCAAAGAAATGGAAATTCATTTTTATACTCTCGGTCGTGACGAAGATCAGCCTAAGGAATATTTTTCTTTTTTTTCAAGTTTAACATTAATCTGAAATTACCTTTTCTAAACCATCAACAATAATAACAATTGGTATCGGTATAACAGCAATAGCGTCTTGCATAAATGAGTCATCATTAAACATGAATTCTTCATTTGTTTTCGGAGATTTGATATTATTCGTTTGGAGATATTTCCAAAGTTTGAGTTGTAAATTCGTTATTATGAAATGACTTCCATTTTGATACGCTCCTTCAGCGAAATAATAATAGATTATAGCTTTATCTTTCATTGATTCCTAATTTAACATCGATTCACAAGTTCCTATTCTAAGAAAAACATGAATTTACTTCGATATCTAAGACAAATTTCGCAAGTAACATTGTTTTCCCATCACCTGGTTGACCTGCTAAAGCCAATAAAGGCTGATGATTTGTTTTATCTTTCATCAACACGAGATCTTTATGATCGCCTGTGATGTATTTCAACAATGCTGAATACTCATCCGGTCGATCGATGTAATATTGTGTTTTGTTGAGAAGAAATGTATTCATTTCTTTTTCTTCTAAAAATCAAAATAATTTTCAAAAAAAAAATATCAATTCGATAGAATTCAAACCAAGATTAGTTAAATTATGTTGACTGAAATTATCCGGATACCATTGGCGAATAGCTGCACTCAGAAACGATCTCGTTCGTTCTTCGAATTCTTGTAAACCATCGATTTTGACTCGTTCACGGCCAGTTGACGAGTCTAAACCATCGTACGAGCAATCATACGAAAAGATCTGTTCGGGAGACATGATTTCTGCTAATTGATGTTTTAATTCTTGAATTTGTTTTCGACTTAGTTCATCTTTATCACGAAATTTATCATTGTATTTCTCAGGAAGATTTTGTAAAAGATGTTCAGATTTTCGAATGAGAAAAAAAGCATTCGGATTCTTTCGACGAAATGCACCGTGAATGAATTCCATCAATGTTATCGATGCTCCATCGATCCAACGATAGGTTTCAGCGATATGTTTCGGCAAATCAGTTAGTTTCGGTACCCAACCGTATCTTAATTACGAATGAAAGACGTAGATAAACAAATGCGTGCTATATATGTACTTATCACTGATAAGTCCAATGAAAAACGGTTGACCGTTCTCTTCTAAACATCGATCGAGTTCTTCGAGACACGCTAAGATTGTCTGTTCAGTTGTTGAATCTTTTGGAACCTAATTACAAAATGAAATATCAAAGCGAAAAATGAGATTTCGATTGGATTTACACCCCAACGAAGATCACAATCGATGATTTGAATACCAGATGATGTCATTTCATCACGTAGAGCGGGAAATACTTTTTTAATCAGAACTTCACGTTCGTTGAAAAAATCTGTAAATGTTGACGAAACAAATATTCGAACGACTTTATTCGACCTTCGTTGGTTTCCATGTTGCTCATAAGGTGTCAATCGTTCTGTATCGATATGTTCACGAAGTTTAGTCCAAAAATCCAGTACATCTGCCGATGAAATCGGTGGTAAAACTGGGTATCCCGGATGAACTTGAACGGGAAAGTCTAATGGCGGTTGTGACATGCTCGAGAAAAAAAAAAGAAAGAAAAATGCAACGTTTACATTTTTTTTTTGTTATTAACAGTCGAGAGAAAAACCTTGGTAACGTGCGACAACTACGAAAGAAAAAATAGGTCAATTACGTTATATGTATATGAAATTGAAATTGAAATATCTGTATTGTTCATACAAATACTGCCTAGAGAAGAACTTAATTTGAACCTGATAATAGACTAATGCATTTTATTTTTAAAATAATTATTTAAATCTTTCTTAGAAAATAATTGATTTCAAATCTCATAAAAAGAAATTAGTCTGTTCCTTTTCTCTCTTTAAAACATCGATACACTTTCATATTTTACAGCTTCTAACAGCATGACAGATCTTTCACATTTCGTTGTTCAATTTAATATTTATGTTGGAATAGCATTTTTAATCTTTGGCGTATTCGGAAATATATCTAATATGATTGTTTTCTACAAAACTGATCTTCAACACCCGACATCATACATATTATTTTGCACTTCATGTGCAAGTCTATTGTATTTACTGGAAGGTTTGTTTACCCGAGTGATGAGTACAGGATTTTTTATCGATTGGACGACTATCAATATGGATTGGTGTCGAGGTCGTCTGTATTTTGCTTATATATTTGTGCTTCTTTCGATTTTGTATATGTGTTACGCGTCGATCAATCAGTTTTTCTCAACATCTCAGAAAGAAAAACTACGTCGATTAAGCAACTTAACCAGTGCTCGATGTGCGACACTTATTATTCTTATTTTTTGCTTTTTACATCAGCTACCACTTGCAATATTAGCACAACAGCTTCCCAATGGAACGGGTGGGTTCGTTTGCAATAGTTTGATCAATCCTTATTTAAGAGGATATATTTTATACTTTAATACTCCGATTTTATTATCAATAGCTCCAATTTGTTTCTTAATTATTGTTGGTATTTTGACGTATCGTAATGTAGGTATGTTGCAAGGCAAAAATACTCGTCAACGAGCTCAACGTCATTTAGTATCGATGATTCTTCTTCAAACATGTTCAATCGTCATCGGATCGCTGCCGTATGGTATTTTCGGTATATATTCAGCTATTACAACGAATACAGTTAAAACTAACGATCGAAAGACTATAGAAGACGGAATCTTTCAATTGATCAACACGTTGTATTATTTTCCTCATGCACTTTCATTTTTTATTTATCTTATTTCATCGGCAACGTTTCGAGATCATGTGAGAAAAACTCTTCATATGCCTTTAAAACACAATCGTGTGACGGATTTACACGCTACTGTCACACGTTTACATGAACTTCGACCAAATCAAACATTTACATAGATGATCAATGATTTTCTATAAAAAATCTAACGAAACATTTTTGACATAATAAACTTTGTAAAAACAAAAATTGTTAATGAAAACATATTAGAATAAGTAAAGCGCCTTTTTTTTCATCTGATTCGTTCACACAGATTACAGATTATGATTGCCTCGAAATTAAACACGAATATCATATAAATTTCAAATCTCATCAGCAAGCCATCCAACTGAAAATCTACACTCGTACGGAATTCAATCGAACCTCTTGAATTATGCAGATTTATTTTCTAATTTCATTGACAATTAGTTCTTTTTTTTGAATCATCTAAAAAATATTTGTTTTTCTTCTCGGAAAATGTCGTCGAGACTCATAAATAAATGCATGTGCTCTCGTAATAAATCATTTCCGTATTTATCTTCGAAGAACAGAAGAAAAAAAAACGATTTAATCTAATTTATTTACTGCGTTTCTCGAGAAAAATATAAATACTCATTGCACTCACGATGTAGAAATCAGAAAACACAAATGACTTGTACAGGCAAATCAACTGACTATTGGAATTATGACAATCCGTCCGAATGGGGAACTCATTTTCCAGCTGCTAATGGCTTATGTCAATCGCCAATTGACATCGATTCACACAAAACCATTCGACATGTTTATCCAAAATTTCAATTTTCGAAAAAATATCATTCAAGTGAATTATTCAAATTAATCAACCAAACTTATCAAGTTACAGCGACCTTAGCTGATCGTACATACGGACAAAACGACAACGATCTTTGGTTTACTGGCGGAGGATTAGAAGGAACATTTTATTTTGTTAATTTTCATTTACATTGGGGACGAGACGATCGACATGGATCGGAACATGAAATCGATGGTCATCAGTTTCCTGCTGAAGGACATGTCGTGTTTCAAAATAGACAAACAAAACAAGCCGCTGTTTTTGCGTTTTTATTTACGGTTGCCGATCGATTTCATAAGGAAAATAAAGAATGGTGTAAATATGCGGATGCAGCAAGTCAATTAACGAATGACGAGGATTCAATTCAATGTTTATTCAATCTTCATGATCTTATGAATGTTAATGATCGATTATTTTATCGTTATACAGGAAGTTTAACGACACCACCTTGTACTGAAGGAATTGTTTGGACGATATTCTCGCAGAAAATTGCAATTAAACAAGAAAGTTTACAGAAATTAAGAAAAAATATTTTAACGAAAGTCTATCGGCCTGTTCAACCGTTAAATGATCGAATTGTTTACAAAAATCATTAGTTTTACCATTTTTTATCATAATAAATATTTTACGAACTCAATCAAGATTTTCTATTCTCTTTCGTACAAAAACGTCTTTTGACAAGATAAAAGAAAGGAAGAATAATCATCCGGAATACTGTAAAGTAAAGTGCAATTAAATCCAAACATAACACTAAATGAAACATGATAATCAATTGATTTATCTGTGATTTCGAAATGAAACTTACTCGAGAAGAGAATCGTTGTGAAAATAATCTCGTGTGTCCGAGCAATTGGCTCTTGAGTATTTTTAACATAGAATTCCGATTGAGAAATATCAATGAAAAGAGAAATTTTCGAAGTTAAATACCGATAATATTCTCCGTTCTGTGAAAATAATAAATGATCATTGAAAGTTTTCGATGAAAAAATGGGCAACCAAGTCGCTGAATAATTGACATTATCTTGTAAAGTTCGACTGATCGTTTGATTTAATATTTGAACCATTTTAATATTAATATTTGGATTAATCGAGAGTGTTTCATTTGGATTGTAATAAAATTGGCAATGTTTCATTTTTGAAATGACATATTTTCCATGATTTTTTACTAACGATGGAGCTGAGAGACAAAGAAAAAGTCCGCCAATAACATGTGGACCATTGAGATCAAATTCTAAAGTTACCATTTTATCCGATAAACTTGTAGTTATATTCAAGAAAGTCTGATCAGTAGAACAACTGAACTCAGTCCATGGAATCGATAGACCTTGACCTCGATTTTCTTGAATTAGCAAATCTTTACATTGAAAATTAGTGCTAATTAAATGAATATTTAATTGAATTGGTTGAGTTTCTAATAGATCGAATATTGGCTTTTCATCAGCATGTTTTCGAATTGAAATTAATTGTAATGAACTACTAAATTTTGCATTTATTAAATCATGATCACATGAACAACTTCGTTGTTTTTCAATTGTTAACTGTTCGATTGGATATAATTCTGAATACGATGAACTGAATAAACAAGCACAAACGATCAGTATTAACAACGATATCGTCATAAAACCACCGAAATAATATTCTTTCTCAGTGACGAGATCGAAATGACCGAATACTTTTCTAACGATCGTTTGATAGTGTTTATATTTCAAATTATTGAAGATAAACGTGATGAAAATGTAAAGAATTGTTAATAAGAAAAGTGTCGTACTTGCCATGAATATTGGCGAACGAATAAAACAATAAACCGAACTTATTGATACAGTTAAGATATTTTGTAAGAGAATATCTTCGAATTGAGTTGAATCCGATGATTCAGGAAAAGGATACAGTTCATCATTGACTAACATTTCACTGATATTGACTTCTCTTTTCGATCCAGGAAAACAAACCATTGTTTTGCTTTTCACACACTTTTCACATTTCTCTCCGAAACTACCGTTATTTTTCGTTGCTGCTGGACAAATAGCACAAGGTCCTAAACTCCAATCAGCTTGATACGTTCCCGATGAACATTTTAATGGCTGATAGATTTGAATATCCGTATTTTCCAATAGTTGAATTGTTCCTGAATAATAACCTGGCGAACTTGATTCGATTAAAATACCAGTTGACGTATCGAGAACGATATTTATGCCGTGAGAATTCCATTTCGACAGACTAACTATCGAAGGCATTGACAACATGTGTACTGACTGTTGATTATTTGGAAATGTAAATATTGGCTTTGGTCTGCGTCGTTTATCTTCAAGTGAATAGAACTAAAACATATTTTCCAATCAACTTAGCAAATATTTAGGAAAAAAGCTTTTACCTGAATTTGAGACGAACATCCAAATAAAGGTGAAACCGAAGGAATAAGTACAGCATATCGATTTGCATCTAACATTAAAACAGATTTACCAAAATATTTGACTGAATCTGTTGAATTATGTTCTTTGATGATGGTTGCTGGTTCAGATCTGTTCAAAGCAGATAGAACAACAACTCGATTGATACAAGCTATGCCAACGATCATTTTCTTCGATTGATCATCTAACGAAAATGATAGCAGTGAATATTTTCTTTTATTCAAAAAATATTCATGGGGCGATCGTTGCACGGATAATTCTGTTTTGTTAAACATAATTGGATTTGAAAAATCTGCTAAATCCACAGATAAAATATTCAGCGCAATTGTCTCCGTTGTTTTATTTCCATTTGGTTCGATTAAACAATAGGCTAACAAAAACAATCGATCATCGGATGTGATCACTAATGATTGACCGAAAATGAGCGTTTCTTTAGTCCACATCACTGAATTCGAATATTTTCTCGGTTGGTCTTCTTTTAAATCGTAACAAATCGTCATGAATATCTCAACAACACAAGCATATCGACCTTGAGGATGAACTGCAATTGCAAATGGATGAATATCGTATGTTTGAGATAAAGCGAGATGAAAAACATGTTTTCTATTGAATATATCTCGTCCGTCGATTTCCGTAATAACAAAATACATTTTCCGAGCACTATCTTCTCCGATTAAAGCCAATATCCATGTGTCTTTGTTCGGATATTTTTCTAGGACAACGTCGTAGATCAGAACGAGACTGAGATTTGAACCTGAGAAATAAAATTGATCCCAATCTCGATTATAAACTTGTCGATCGGGTGATAATGGATCCCAGATGAATGTAACTGTTTGTTTATCATTTTGAATAAATATCGACAGTTTATCATGTGAAACAAATGGATTTTTTGGTTGTTCGGATGTTCGTACGTAGAATGATGACGATAGATTTAAAAATATCAATAGAACGAAATTACAATATTTCATATTTGTGCGTTTTTTATCAAAAATGACGATGATGAGAAAACGAACATCTTATATATATATATTGATCATGATTTGATTAATGTCAATATTTATCTTCTGATAAACATAATTTCAATCAAGTGAGTAACAACTGATTTAAATCATTTTGAACTCATTCGAACTCATAAATAGTTGTTACCCCTTGATTCCAATCATATTGCATATAAAAATTATCGATAATTATATTCGAATAATGAACGGAAGTTAATTATTACCTTAAAATATACCACGGGTTTGTTAATGGACCTATTTTTAAACTTTTTTTGTCTCATCATTTCACAAATGAGTTAGATGGGAAACAATTCGTATAAAACTTTAATATATTTGCTTTTATTTTCTTATTTTCAATATTCAATTGTTAATTCTCGTACTGTGCCAGTTATTCATAATGCTGCATTGGTAATGCTTGGTAAAATACCAACGAGAATTAATTCTACTTGTCAACAATGTATTTGCAAAATGCTATTTCAACAATTAAATAATATTACTGCTATTAATTGCATTCCTTCGCAATTGATTTGTGAAATATTTGTCGACTCACTCGAAACAAATTCATTCGTATTCAAATCTAATTCGTCAAGTACAATTTATTTGATTTCAATACCAACTACTAACCTCATTCTCCCAGTTTAAAAGACCATTGAAGCCAATAAATTTTATGCTGCATTTCTTTTTACAAAATTGAACTAATACGTGTACAGTACCAGCAACAATAAATCGAATATTGAGGTTTCATTTCATGTGGTTCAAATTACGGTCTGTCAACTAGTGAATCTCATTCATTTCATGATTCGTGCGAGAGTTATTCAGTTTCAATCGAACAATCATTTACAATTAGTCAAGATGCAATTTATAATATTAGCTTTTGGTATTTTTTTCCTGACATGAGTTCTGTTAAAATTGTTGTTTATCTCGAATGAATTTTATTTAATTCTTTTGAATTTCATAGAAATAAATTATAAAGAAACTTCACAATTTTTACCAGTATATCCTCGTTTACAGTAACAGAAATATGAATTACCATTGTTATAACAAGTACCACCATTTCGGCAAGTTGTTGATGAGCAGGATACATCTAAACGAAATCTATAATCGAGAGATAATTGAAATTAATTGACTACTTACCAGGATCAGTTATTGTTGTTCGTGTTTCACATCGATTTCCAGTGTAATTCGATGGACAAATACATTTCACACTACCGTTTTCTACAGTGCATCGTCCAGTATTACAATAGGTTATGCCTAAGAGTTCGCATACAGGATGCAGATTAGGATCAGGTGTGAGTGGTGCTAGTGTTCGACAACGTAATCCTTCCCATCCTTTCATACACGTACATTTCAATTGTCCATCTTTTACTTCACAGATACCATTATTATCACAAAAGCCCGCACAATCTTCAAAATAAATATTTTGATTTACATACAAAAAATGTTTTCTTATGTTCATACCTGATATTTGCTCACAGTATTGTCCAGTGTATGGATAAGTACAAAAGCAGGCAAACATATTTTTTAACGTGTCAACATAACATTTGCCTCCATTTTTACAATAATCAGCTGGGATGAAACTGCACAGATTACTCTCTGAATTTGCTTTTCCAATTTCATTCTCAAATAATCGAGTTTCACATCGTTCTCCTGTCCATTCAAGATGACAAACACATTTTGGACCAGTATTTGTTATCAAACAAGCACCACCACTAGTACAATAATTATCGCATTGATCACTGGCAGAACTTGATGCAATCAAATTCGCATTGATAATCAAGAAAAGAGTAATAAAAGCTCGCATATTTCGATTTGTTTTTTGTTGAATGTAGAATAATGATTTTTCTTGACGGTATTTATACGTTCTTTGCACTTCCTTTCTACAGAAATTTGATTCGTTTAATAGACTAAGTAGTCAGGCATGCCAAATCTCCTGATTTGACCAGGAGTCTCCTGATTTTGTTGATTTTCTCCTGATAAAAAATCTCCTGATTTCAGGAGCTGATTTTGGTGATTTTCTCCTGATTCTCCTGATTTTTATTTTTTTCCTCTTCAGTCACATGAAATATTTGTGGAATAACAATCGAAGTCGGATGAGACACGACCTGGTGGGAGCTGAGCTGAAAATCCGAATGAATACTCATTTAACATGTAAAGAATTCTATAAGTATCTTTTGACAAAACCTGATTTGTTGAAAAAAATTCGATCGTCAGATAAGTATAGTCATGTTGCAAAGATTCCACGAATCGTTTGAAGATAATGGTCATATATGTATTTACTTGATACGTTTTCATTCATTAACTAATAGCTATAGTTTATTTTGATTTTCCATGTCTTTTTAAATGTTTGAATAACTATTTATGAAATAAATGTCGAGAAAAAAGCATCAATTTTTTTTCGATTTTGATTCGATTATTAGAAACTTTTTAGTAGTTATTCTGTAGCAAAATGTATGGGAGTATTCGCATTGATTAAACAGGTTAGTACTTGAGTTAATCCGTTAGAATATCGTTTGATAACCTTTGAGATTTCATAAAAAATCTCCTGATTTTCCTCCTGATTTGAGATAAAAAATCTCCTGATAGACTCCTGATTTTTTTCGGAAAACTCCTGATTTTGAAAATTTGGATTTGGCATCCCTGTAAGTAGTCTGTCTTAATCCTTTACAAACCACCTGTCCTATCAACGCGATGACACCGATTATGTTTTCTATTTTGAAAAGGAACTGAAAAATTACAAATGTTATCGTGTATATCATGACAATTTTCTTGTTTATTTAGATAGAACAAAGTTAACAAATTTGTACTTCATCTGTTGTTTTAAATCGTTTATTGTTTGTGTCTATTTGGCCGATCTTTTTTCCAAGCCAAATATTTTCAATTGGATGTTCCCATCGAAAAACTGAGCCTACTGTATTATCATTGATCCAATCTCTCACTTCTTTACGAACATTCGCTTTATGAGTTTCGAGAGACAAGATTCGTAAGTGGACACAACGTTCGACAATGATTTTCAGTTGTTTTAAATCATTTATCGGAATTTGTAGATCTTTGATTTGAGTTGGTAATAATGAGCAAATATGTTCTAAATATGGATGCAATTGAACTGAACTACATGTAGACTCTATTTCTAGTTTCGAAAGTTGTTGATAATGGGAAAGATATGTAAGCATTAAGTATAGTGATTGGCTATTAAGGTTACTCCAAAAACTACTGGATAATTTAATTTCAATTAAATTTGACAAGATTAAATGGTTTTCAAATAATTGAATGATGTTTGTTGGAACATCATCATCGAATTCAATCTGTAGAGTAGTGATATTGGTATGTGATCCTACGGTTCTCTGAATGCAATGGTTAGTAGTATTCGAATCAACGCAAATATATAAATCTTTAGATGATTTATTTGTTGTGGAATTTTCTACGAAATTCGGAATGGTAAACAAGGTTATTAGTAAATCAAAATTTCCCGAAATAAACCATTTTTTATGTTCAAGCCAAAATGGAGTTTGAAATGATTCAACTAAAACTCTGAATTCTTCTTCCGTTGTAGAAAATCTATATGTTGAACAAAAGAATTCGAATTGAGTTAAACAAGGTAGATTGACTTGGATAAATTGTTCCCATTCTTGACTATTGAATAAGCGAAAATTTTTGAATTTTAAACGTCGCAGCGTGGGCATAAGTAAGAGAAATTTTTGAAATTCCCTTATAGGAACATCAAGCTCCTCGATGATGAGTGATTCTAATTGTTTAAATGATATTTCACAAGGTTGAATAGGAATTAAGGAGGTGTTAAACAATTTGACAGTTAGTTTACGCAACCGTGGAGAACATGAAATGATTTTCGGAAGAGTTTCAAATTTAAAATTGTCATTAATAGTTAAACTTTCAAGTGAACATTCTACTGGCCATTCAATGTCTCGATCTCGATAACAATAGATATCAATATAACGAATTGTTGATTGAGAAATAATCTTTGATAGATTGAAATTCGTTTTCTTTCGTCTTCGATCATCAAAATTTTGAATATCTAGTATAAACGATCGTAATGAACTTATATTGAGACGTTTAAGTAAATAATTGAATTGTGCTTCATCGATACCAATTAAAGTTAACGATTGGAGATGTGTCAATTTTTGAAGACGAATTAATCCGAAAAATGGTCCGAATTGATTAGGAATCGTTTCTGTATTATAAAGTGATAAAGTTCGAATATGTTCAGTTGGAATGAAATGAAGAAGTACACCAAAATTTGGTCTTGATATTAATCGAAAATCGAAATTATATCGATTGTATGTTTGAGAAATGGATCGAAATAATCGACAGACCGGTCGAACAGAGAAAAATATTGTTTCAGCATCGAGATTGTCGAATATATTATGAAGAATTTCAGCAGGCAACTTATCCATTTTAAAAATGAAAATGTGCTTAGATCAACAGTGTAGGTTTTTTTTCGAATTTACGACTCGTTAGATGTCGGCATATGTTTATCTCGAAGGACATATTAGAAGCCTCTTGTAAGTTTTTACTATTGAGAAGGAGTAATCGATAAAACGTTATCTTTATTATTATGTATATGATTATGATTCGAATTTAGTTTTTAGTTCTTCAAGGACTTTTCGTTTGTTTTGAAACATTGGATGATTTAATAAATATTCTTCTTCTTCGAGTTTGAGAGATTTCTCCAGATACGAATGTGCTTTTGCATATTCACCGAGACCGTCATAATTCCTACCCAAACATTCGTATAATGAACTTACGAACGGACGATTAAGAGAATCTGGTGATGTTTCTAGAATTTGTAATACTTTTTCGTAATATGAATTTCCTTGGGCATATTGTCCCATACTACTGTACAATAAACCAATAGTTTTGTATGTATTCGCCAAATCAAGATCATGAGATGGATGTAATTGTTTTTGAATATTCACTATTTTTTGATAAAGATAAATGGCATCCTTGTATTTTTCTTTCTGAGCAAATGATGTTGCAAATTGTTGATAGATCGGTAGCTTTTGCGAATCAACTCCATTGAGCTTTCGAATGTTGTTCATAAACAGGAGTTTCACTTCGAAGATTATTGGAGATCGACCAATTTGTTTGATCTCTTTGATCTTAAATACCGATTTCATCGAGAATAAAACTTCATCTTCGCATGTACCACGATAACTAATATCTCTGATCGATGCAAAGGGTACAGTCGATTGTACAAATCCAACGGTCATCGTAAATAGAACACCGACATTATCCGGATTCTCAGCACCATTTCGTGCAAAACGCATGGCTAGATCGCGTTTTTTACTGGTACAAAGAAAGTTATTGAAGAATAAAGAATGATTTTTATTTCGTTGCAATTTCTCGAATTCGGCTTTCGCCATGCCTTGTCCACGGTAGACATTAAACTCTTGATTTAATTGATCTTTCGCACCATCGAGCTGTTCCTTGTGTAATTTATCGATCTGTTGATGCAGATGAAAAATGAAAAAACTCATATTCACGATAATATCCAAGTCCAATAATCGCAAAGCTCGATTCAACATTGGATATAAAAAACAATCGTATGTAAACCACCATACTGGCGATCGTTGATTGTGTTCGCGACGAAATTTGTCAACGTTTTTTATTTGTTCAGCATTGTCAATAAATACAGTCTGACAATATTCAATAAATTTCTCGAAATCATGTTCGTCATAGGTTATCATTGAGAAAATCTCTTGTAATACGCTGGCAACCACGAATGACGATCCTGTTTCGTGTAGAAAATTGGCTGAGATCGAATTTTGTTCACATTGTCGAGCAATTTCTTTGAGAATGTCACAGATCGATAGAATATCAAAATAAATCCCTTTGACTTTCGGCCAATTCTTAGTCTCGAACTCTTTTTCACCATTAAAGATAATCATCGTATCCACTTGAATCAAATCATGTACTCGTTCATCGATTTCATCAGAAGTAATCACGCAAACTTTATCATGCTCGATTTCTCTTATAAATTCAACGCATCGATCAGCATCGGTGAACGCATGTACGACGTTTCCTGCTCGACGTAATTCCGTGAGATTGCTACGATAATCACCCGTATTTTCAGCGGATTTCTTGTCCAGCCAGACCACCAGCATACTGCCGTGAGTTTGATCCGCAGAAATTGTCGACAACTTTCTTTTATTCATTGACAAACACAATAAAATTGATTCTCGAAAAATTTTCGTCGATTATAAAATCCGCATATCAAGATAGAGGATGCCTTCGCCATCGTTGACAAGCAAAGCAAATGTTTTTTGACATGTTGTAGATTTAATGTAGGTGGGAAAGAAAAATAAAACATGAATTTCTCGCGTTTGAGTCACGTTTCATCGTTGTTGTTTTTGCATCACTTCATTTGTTTTTCTTGTTTCATGACAATCGACGACAACTTTTATTATTCTGTCATTTGGATAAATAGATGAGAAGTTATTTTAACGAACACAAATGGGTTGTAATACATCTACAGCAGTTGTTTCTCCGATAGTTTCCGATCCCGCTGTTATAAAAATCAATAATCCATCATTAATGTACAGCCAACTTGTCAAAGAACTTATCAATCGATTGGATGAAACCGAACGAAAACAAGCGATTTCCCTTTGTTCAGATCTTTATACTGAACGTAATCTGTTGGATTCAATTGCAGCCGATTCAGATTTAAGCACTTTAACGAATTATATGCGAGATAAAATCGAAGATGATAATCCGCTGTGTTCTCTGGGTCGTTTAATGAGTGAAATGGGCTCGTATGATCGAGCCGAATATTTCTATTTAAAATCTCTCTCAATGGAAAATAACGATTGGATGCGTCGATCAGCTATTTTGAATAATCTCGGCAAGATCTATCACGACCAAGATCAGCTAGATAAAGCACTGGAATATTACGACAAATCCGTTCAACTTCAATGTCAACATGTGCCAAACGATCATCCGAATTTAAGTGCTGATTACAGTAATATCGGAACTGTGTATCAAAAACAGAACAAAAACGATCTGGCTTTGGAGTATTTTCAACGTGCACTTCATATCGAATTGAAATCTTCGCAGCCTGATGAAGAATTAATTGCTCTATTCAATAATAACATTGGTTTGATTTACAATAATCAAAAGGAATTCACTCAAGGATTAATCTATCATGAGAAATGTTTAGAAATGAATGAAAAACTTCTTCCATCGACACATCCATCACTTGCATTGTCACATCATAATCTTGCTATTTCACTTTGTCCGCTCGGTCGAGTTAACGAAGCTCTTCTTCACATACGAAAAGCCATCGAAATCACGGCACATTCGTTGCCCGACGGACATTCACAACGAACGGCACATCAAAAACTTCTTAATGTTATTCAAAAACGAACGCGATAGATGTACTTTTTGTATATAGTTAATAAAAAAAAACGAATTGTACAATAATGTTCTTTTTTATGACCTATAAAAAAGTCATTTGGGTCTTTTTTATGCAAACGAGAGAGAATAACCTTTTGATATGTTTCAATGTCGTCGAATACGTCGAAATATGTTCTCAGATTTCTATTTCTTCTACTAGGAATTTCTATTCTGTATTTTCTCAGTTTTATTCATGATAAATCAATTCAAACTCAACCGAATTCAATACCATTCAATTTAGCATTAAATATAGCACCGGATTCGTCTGTGCCTACGCTTTGTATCGTCACACGAATCTATGGCGCACAACTCACGTATTTTCCAATCTTAGCATTGAGCCTTTATCATAATGGACCGCATAATATACGTATTTATGTTGTCAATACAGATATTCGAACGAATCTCGAACAATTGAATGAAACAATTGATTTTATTAATCAACTTGTACGTCGAAATGATTTCGTTAGTTTACTTAACTTCGGTCCACCGACAAGAAAAGATGATTTCGGCTATGAAATGACCGATCACGCTCTCAGTTATCTCTACGAACAAAATCTTCAATCACCTTCGATCTGTCAGTATGTTGTTTTCACCAATGGTGATAATTTCTATACAAAGAATTTCGCAAGTAAATTAATTCCTCATATGAAACAAGGCAAAGATATGATCGGATGGGGTTTTGTTTCACATCATGGTAAACCACATTACCAAGAAAAAATCGATCCACATAGAAAAGCAATGCCGGAAATTGTCGACGATGCAACTGGAAAATGCACACCGATTGAACTTCGAGCTGGTTTTGCAGATTTAGGCTCAGTTGCCTATCGATTAGCGTTTATACAAAAACATAATTTATCTTTTCGATCGACAGGTGGATCGTATTCATTCGGATCAGATGGGTTTTTTGTTACACAAGCTGCTAGTCGAGCGAATGTATCCGTGGTTTTGAGACAAACACTTTTTGTTCATCAATAAATCTTCGAGATTAAATAAAATTTCTTGTATTAATACAAATGATCATTTCCAGAACTGTTTGAGATTCGTTTGTGTCATTCTACTGCTGTCGCTGATTTTCTTGGTAATCTCTTCTCTAGCAGCATTTGCTTCACGTTGAATTCGAT
>ERZ778027.2018-NODE-2018-length-28610-cov-12.102924_pt1 | contig 28610 bp, 25 predicted proteins | sample MGYA00375757_ERZ778027 | MGnify/ENA primary metagenome ERZ778027 (study PRJEB29350, sample SAMN05389817) | bioreactor metagenome | isolation source: Ammonium sulfate bioreactor | place: South Africa: University of Cape Town | collected 2014-02-18 ...
AAATAAAAGAATAGTTGGAAAGTTACTGTATTTTGTTGCAATGCTTGAGCAATATGTCGAACACTTTCAGCTCCAATGGAATTTCGCATAAGATCGAGTTTTTTAAGTTTCTAGTAAGTGATAGAGTAGTGGTGTGTGATAGAAGTGAAAGAATAGCTGTAAAGTTACTTTATTCTGTTGTAATGCTTGGGCAATATGGGCAGCATCTCTAGGTCGAATGACGCGATAACGAAGATTGAGTTCTGTAAGAGCCTATTGACAAATGTGGTTAATTTTAAAATGTTTTTGTCATATTGAATTTCAGGTGGGAGTAAATATATAAATGATAATTGATGAGAGGGAAGGTGTTGAGGGTGAAATGAAGGAAATTGATAGTATTGTGTGCTTACTTGAAATCTGTGGTACGAATTTTGGATCGCATTTAATCGAAGGCAAATATTGCTAGTAGAGAGAAATAAATGGCGATCGCTTAAGTGATCGAATACTCTGAAAATTATTTCCACTGGTAACGTATGCAGGGATATTGACATTATTTTTAGAATGGGATTTACCGAGTTTCGATCTGAAATTAGGTTTGTGTGGTAAGAACGAAATTATAAGTGTTGTGAAAGAGAAGTGAACTGATTGAATTGTTTTGGAATCCCTATGGAGTCGTTTGAACTCTGAATATTGATTTGCACCGAATTACAGTGAAATGGACAACGAATGATAGTAGATGAGTGAAAATAGTTTCGTCAGGCTAGCTGGGTAAGGGTTGATATGCGTACTGTTTTCATGAGTCAACCTGATTTTGTGGGATTCAGATGTTGAAAGAAAAAAAAATTTTACTGAAATGCGAGTAATAACTTATTTTTCAGTGGTAAACAAGTGTGAAAAAGCTAATGTTTGCTAGAAGATGTAATCAAATGTTAACAGAGATGTAGACCAATGATAAGAGATACTTGATTTCATAAAAAAAAACAACCGAAATCCCAACAATGGTCAACATTCAACCAATATCTTTTTTATATTTTGTATTCTGAATAAAATATAAACTGGATGTTTAATACTAAATATTTAACAAAGAGGGCAGATATTAATTTAAGATTATTTTCTCTTTGATTAATAATATATTTTGTTTATAAGAGGGCTAGTGGATGGGTACTGGTTACATTTATAGTAGGATTATTTGTAGATTATGAGACGTTGAAACAATCGATCAATAAATAAAACCCTTAAGAAATTTAACAAATATCTTTCGTTTGATTTTGATTGCCCTTTACAATCGCCATAAAAAAGCAGCAAAAATATATTGTCGAGTTTGTTTTATTAGCCTTATCTTGATGAACACAAAAAGTATCAACACTGATCTCTGTTCTTCTTTTTTTTTATTGTTGAAATATCCGGTTCATAATTTGCAAAATGAAAGCAATCGACGGTTTGATTGTATAAGAAGAGCGTTTTTTTACTCTTTTGAAAAATTACAAGCGCAAATCAATGACATGAGAACATAAAAATGAAAGAATTTGCTCATTCAACTTGAAGTGTGGTGGGTGTGTCGATATTATTTTATGATCAATGAATATGTAATAATATTGAACTTAAGGAACTAAATTTCTTTCTTCTTCTACGATATACCTTTCATGTCCATATTGCAGGTGTATAAGAGAAGAAAAAGAAAAGCGACATGTAATAATATTTACTTTTTATTCGTTCTTTTTCTTGTTCGTATAGCTTGTGAGTTTAAATCTTTTCTTTTACATATAGTTCTTGATATCATAAAGCGAAAGAAAGATATATTCGACTGTCATGTCTTTCGATAGTCACGTAGTCTCGTCGAATCGAACTATTCGACAGCGTTGCCAATTGAAATATGCTCGACATGGACGAATAACTTGGGTAGATCGACACAAATTAGCATCTTTTGTTTTTATATGTATCTTGTAGAATAAATGGGTGGAATATGATTGCATATTCTCATCTGAAGTCACTGACGATGGTTTGCAATCGAATCGAATCGAATTCAATCCCATAAGTAAACATGAGGAAACAAATGAAAAATATCTCGATCTCCAGAATTTACAATCGATTACATGTGCACATGGAAATTTAAGTAAAAACGAGCCAAGAGATATTTTAACTTTGAGAATCAATGGGAAAAAACATCGACTTGGTTTCGATAATATCTATGAATATAATCAATGGAAATGTTTGTTAGATAGTATTTATAATTCATCATGGGATAAAACATGTCAAAATACTCGTGACGAAGATGTTTCTGTAAATATGCTCTACGAATCAGCAACTGGTAGGAGAAAACAAAACGAGAAGTTCAATCCTTTTTCTTTCTTCGTCTTTTAGCTATGAAATTTCGAGTTCATTTTGCTGATTTATCTACGCAAGAAGTTCTCGCGTTGCCAAGTGGCGAATGTGAACTCATATTTGACAATGATAAAGTCGTTCTTGAACAACGTCAAGACAAACAATATACATTTCCTCGTTCGACTATTCGAACATTACGTTTATTAAATCATAATCAAATCGAATTCGAATTAGGCTCACGTGCACCTGTTCAAGGTTCGATTCGATTTCGATTCGATTCACCCGTCGATGCTCGAACCTGTTATTCTCAATGGAATGAAGGTATTACACCGCTGGAAACATCGAGCCGAGAATCATCAGGCAAATATTCAATGAAATTGAATTTACAACAGCAAGAAGAAGGTAAAAAAAGAAAAGACGTGATTCAATTGAATTCGAATTTCATCATTCGTTTAGTTCCGGTTGTTCCACCGCGACCTTCAGCATATCAAGAGTACGATGGGCAACCACCAAGACCACCGCCTCGAGGCATTTCAATGAGTATAGCAAACGAAAATTAATCTTTGACTTAATCAAATAGAAAATATATCCTCTAGGATCTCCTTATTACAATACCGAACAAAATAGTCCAACGACTCCTGATGATCCAAATCATGCGTACAGACCATTTCGTACGCTTGTTTAACGACAGTTTATATTCAATAATCTTTTTTTTTCTTCTCTTCTTGGTTTATTTTCAAATAAGTTCGAATTACCTGACTTTGAGAATAAAAAATAAAACTAAAATTCTTCGTATAATAACAAGAAGAAAAAAACTAGATGTCAGATTGATCTTCTTCTTTTTTCAACACACAAATAAATAATAATACATATGATTTATTATGCTTGATCATTATCAATTGTTGTTTTCTTTTTTCTCGCAAACTTGACCCAAAAATTGGCGAGAGAATTTCGTTGCAAACGTAATGATGATTTATTTACTTGTGACGAATTGAATTGACTCAAAAGATTACCATTATTCGTACGAGATAAATAAGGAGATTTCTCTTGAGGTAACTGATTAGGTTGTTGATAACGATCTTTAAGATACTGTCGAGCATAATACGTTGCCGTATTTGCAGGCGAACGAACACGTTTGCCATCGAAACGATTACTATTTATCGAATAGAACGATCCACGATGACTTGACGATGGTGGTGCTTGAGGAATAAGATTAGCACGCGGATTTAATTCGATACCAGCATTTGTTTTCGGTCGACCACCGAAACGTGTCGGAAAAAAGACTCGAACAAATTCTCGACGAAATATTCGTCCAGTTAAAGCATAGAGAAAAAAATTACATGAATGATTAACATATTGACATAATTCTGCGATGGCTTTGCCAATAGCTAATGGTGTTTCATGATAGTCAGGTTTGACTATACTTTGAACGATCTGCATCAATGACATTGGCGCAGAAAAAACACAAAATGCAATGCTAACCGATAGTAACATAAATGTAACACGACGGCCAACACGAGTATTACTCGATGAAAACACTGTTTGAACATTATTGACAGCTAATGTCGATGAATGTGCCGTACAACTTGGACTTGATGATGCTGAATATTGTCGATAGTTGTGTAATTGACGAAGATTTTGTAATTGTGCGCTGATATCCTGTGCTTGAAAAACGCGTTGAATAATTAATATACTTAGAATTAAAAGGATAAAAAAAGGAATAGCTGAATATTTCAAAGCATCGATAAAGACAAAGATTTTGTCGACAAAATGTCGAGCCCAAGCTTTCGGATGGCAAACACGATAATGTCCATCGATAATTTCCAATTCTAATGTTAACAAAAAATGTCCATCAATCAATGCGAAAACAATAAACATAATGAGTAAAACCTAGTGAAACGAGAAAAAACACATTTTACTTTGTACTTTCATTACATCTGAATTATTCACGCGTTAAAATAGATAACTTTACTCTTATAAAGAATTCTTTCATGCGTATATATATATCTATGAGTACATATTTATTTTAATCTGCAGAAGATCATTTCCTTTTCCCATCACGAACGTAGAAATAATCTTACATGTCTATGCGTGTGTACGTCACTGAACAATAAGTTGTTTCAAAGGCTATTTTCTGTGTAGCTTTGACTACGGATGAAACTGATAGAGAGAATTTAATAAAAAAATGCTCTTATCCGATTTAGTATTAATATATTTCATCTCGAAATCTATTTAAAGCCTTGATCTAGTTTGTTTTTTGCTTTACCAATTTAGCGCGTCTTGTTGTGCACATTTGTGAAGCACGTAATGGACGCGAAACAGCAAAATATCGTTCGAACGACATACATACAATAATCCATACACTTGAAAACGAAAAGAAACAATTATGATTTGCATTCGATTTCTCTCTTACCTTGCGTCAGCAAAGAAAACAAATAAAAATGGAAGTAATTTACATGTTAAATTCGATCTAGCAACAACTGTTGGAATATGAATTATAAAAAACCATTGATTAAGACATCCTGTCCATAAAACTAATGTATCCGTAACAGCTAATGCAGCCATATAAAAACATGTTGAAGATACACGCATACGTTTACGACGCATGACAATGAATGTCATGATATTGCATACACTACCGAATAGAATTAAAATTGGTAATGCAATAATTTCAAATCGATAGACAAATGCCAGTAAAGCATGACTATTTGTTTCATTATTCATTGGTAAATGATGAAATGTGGTTTAGTCTATGTTTTTCTTTATTTCATCTAAATAGAAGAAGAAAAAGAAACTGAAACAAGTTCAAATAGAATAGTCTCTCTTTTTGTTTCAATAGGAGACTAATTCAAAGCAAGAAGAAAAAGATTAACCTCTATTGAAAAACAAAAATTAGCAAGCTTGCAGATTACCTCATCTTTTCTTTGTAATAGTTTGGATAATCAGCAGATTCTAAAATCAAGGTGTCTATTTATTCCAATCGGATATTCATATACCTTAGCTCTATATCGTGTCGAAATAATTATTTCTGGTTGTCTTAATAGAAAAAAGAAAGTAATGGCATGCTGTGATACGTTATAGAGAAAAAAACGACATAAAAAATCAAATTAAATTGATTGATAAGATGTCAATAGATAATATAATCAAGAGTAGAAAAGCATATGACAGTTTTTTTTTTATTTTTTTTTAGAAAATATTTCCAATGCCAACAGACATGTTCTAAGGTTTTCTCATGATCATAAAAAAAACATATTCTCCTGATGTTTTCTATGAGATACAAGAAAAAAAACATTAATTACTTACATATTTATTAAAGAATTTTTATTTTAAGGCTATGACATCACAAATCGGCTAGTCTTAGGAAAATACGGAGAAACTTGTTTCCTCTTCGTTTCCTATCAATAGACGGAAACGGACGACACAGATGATAAGAAGAAGAAGACGACGAAGAAAAATAAGGAGATAATTTGAGTACGAGTTCCTATATAAAGTATATTTTGAACACAAGGGATATAATATTTGCATTTATTAATTAATAGATATTGACGACTAGTTGTCAATAACTTTATTATCGATTCGTATATCTTTTCTACAGAAAAACAGAATTGAATCTATTCTTTTGTTGAACAAAAAAAAGCGCTAAACATGATGTGAATAAGTAGGATTGTGTTGGTCGATAATCGTGTGTTCGATTTTGACATAGAAACACGTTCGATGACTAAAAATCTGCTTTTCAGATTAATTTTGTTGAACGCGAATATATTCCTAAATAATCATGAAGAAACAAGAATGCTCATCTTAATAATAAAAAAAACACAGAAATAAACGATGTGTTTTCCTTTCTAAGCTGACATATCTCAATGTAGTTATTATCATCATCAATTATTCCAAACTAATTTCTCCTATTCAACGAGCAGCAGCCTAAATAATAATACGTAGACGAAGAACAAACGCGCCTAATATATTCTATAAATAAAACTAATAAGAATAAAATACTCGAACTATGATAGTAATGAAAGGGAGTTAGACAAATTTAATAAGATCTAACAATATGTGATCTTAGTCTGATTAATATTAGCAGGAAAATCATGTTTTTAGTTGTCGAGTCCAGATAATGATCATAAAGCATGCTGTTCATGTGCGTGTGTTTTCTTTTGTTAATTAACACTTATGGAATTGTGTTGCTTGAAACAGATCGACACTTCTACTTAATAATTTACACTAACGTTAACGAACGTTTTCATTTATTTTTCAATAAATTATATTTATCAAAGGTGATATTGTGCGATTCTCATCGACGAAGTGAAAGGTGTTTTTTTTGACAAATATATTCCGGAATAAGAATTGAAATCGCTCAATGTTAATTATAGTTCCAAGCATGCTGTTAAGAGCGTCATATTGAGCGACCTTAGAGTGCAAAGATATCTGACATAGTTCCTTTAAAAATAAAATCTCGGTCATTCATGAACTGTCTATACGTGTCATGTAGAGAGAATTCATCTCATTGAACCGATCAAGGTCAGATCTGTATTGTCAAATCAACACTTAATGGAAAAAAGATGTCGAATTTGTTAGAAGAAGACGACTACTATTATCAAATTCCATTTTTCTTTGTTGATCATTCAATGACACATACATATTTAAATGATGAACTTAGATCCTTCTTTCTGTAACATTTATTAATCATGTTCAAGGCTAATCAATAATACAATATCAAAAGACAAAGAAAAATTTCCATACAAAATTTATTCGTTCTTTTGATTCATATTCAGTATTGTTAATTCTTTTTCTTTAAAATCTATTTATCAACTAGACTTTGTTCTAATAAATTATTATTATCATCATATACATATACATCGATACATATATAGTATACACACAATTTATCTCGTGTGATGATGTAATATAAGAGAAGTCAATATCCAAACATATGTTTGCCGAAAGTATATTGTAGTCTGTTCAATATCATCTTTCCATTCGATGTCGCCGATCGTCCCGCTCATTTATCTATGTTGTAACTGGTCGATGAGCATATGAACCTTGACGTCTGTCATTGACATCAAATCTATATGTGTATACTACATCCACGTATATATCGATCACTTCGTTGATACATGTTCTTGTGTAACAGAAGACAAATCATATTATCTCAAGTATTTTATTTAAATTCTTGTTTTCTTTTTCTTTACTCGAGTGTAAACAATGTTCTATTCGTCGGAGAATATTTATATTTAATTCACAATTGAGCTTCTTAAAAGTTTAGATTTTCGAAGAAAGATTGTAAAGAAAACAACTGGGTTTTTTTCTTCTTTATTTTGAGTTATGTACATCGTGGATAATTGTTAATTTCTAATCGATTATTCACTATTGATGTCATTCGAATATATTTTCATTCTTCGTTTATTTATTTGTGGTAGGTCTATTAGCTTGTGGGCATATATCGACATAAGAGATAATTCTTTTTTGGTTCTTCTTCTTCTTCTTCTTCTTTCTCTCGTTTCTCTTAATCAAATCGATCTCGTCTATTGCTGTTTATCCAGAAGTGTAATTTAGTTTGTTTTTAAATAGTTGACTTGAATCTTTCTTTACATAAGTTGTTTATTTAGTTAACTATGAGAAAATGATGAGCTCTCTTATACAATCAATTGTCGAGATTTAAAAAGATATTATTGATCTTTCTATTGTCGTTTCTCTATTTGAAGTGCTGATGAGTATGTCGAGTAGTAACATATTATAAAGACAAATGAGACATTCACTCAGCCGACAACAAAAAAAAAGAAGATAAAGAAATATGCATATTAAAGACGAGAAAGAATTCTAATGGGCTGAGCGAAAGAGAGAGAGAGAGAGAGAGAGAGCGAAGGATGCGCTGGTTGGTTACGCAATCTCGATAGCGAAACTGTTTTCCGACTACACATAGTTCGCCTGAATAGATATGTCGATGAAGCAAAAAAGAAGAATGAATGAATGACTAAGAGTAATTGGACTCTTTTGTATGTATATGTATGTGTATGTACGCGAAACGACCATCAAATCATAATTTGATTTTTGATGGTAGTTTCGTTTATTAATAGGACTATGTATTTCTTCTTCTTTACCGCACACATAGCCATAGCAAAGAACAAATAGTAGTGAAAAGAAAACGTTCAAATTATTAGTTTGTGTTGTTTGAGTATGTTTAGATGAATTTCTTCAAGGATATTGTCTTTCGATAACTAACTATGAGAGCAGATTGGTACAATGTAAGTAAAAGTTTTTATTTTACTTCTGATATCTGATACTGACATGCGAATGAGTATAGAAGATTTTCTCCTATTGGGTTTTTTTTCTTTTATTTCATATTCATTTGAAATCGAGAAGACTCATTTCTAATTCATTGAATAATGATTTTTCTCAGACCTCGATGGAGAAATATTACTCGTTGACATCATTCAAATGATTATGAATACAGAATAGTGCATACATACACACACATATACTTATCGATTAGATGAATATATCATTCTTTTCATTTTCGATAGATATAAAATCATAAAAAAGAGACTAAGGCGAGTCACGCTCCGTTGTCATTGACGTCCACATAAGTCTTTCTTTTTTTTTCTTTTTTTTTCAATCATAGGATGAACATACGTACATATAAATGAGATATAGGAATAGTTTTTTTTCCTTCTGTCAAGATCTTGACAAACAATGTTCCTTGAATAGAAAACATATCTGTGAAATCTTAAGATCTATCTTCAACGAACTTTTAACCTCATTGATAAGTAATTTGACATATAAGAAAAGGAAAAAAATGCTGCCCTCGACTTTATATCAAATATGTATATGACAGTAGACCTTCATCGATGACAACCACCTACTGAACAATGCATTCAAATACGGAAGATAGCGATCATATGATGATGATGATCATCATCATCGTCATAATTCGAATGTTCGTTATATACACCGCACTATATCTCGATTTATAATCATAATTTTTTTCTTCTTTTCTCATCGTCCATTGATTTATTTTAGTTATTAAAATGTACCTAATCTCTACGTACACCGAATAGTCAAAAAGTCAATTTCGACAATGAACGATACACCATCATCAACGTTCGATCCCGTCTCATCGAATTCTCTCGTACAAATCGCATCACGTAGTGAAGAATTTATTCTGCCATGTCTACTTTTAATTGGCACCACTTGTAATACATTAACATTCGTTGTTATGAGACGTGGTCGTATGAGACATTCATCTTCATGTTTTTATATGGCTGCATTAGCTATTGCTGATACATTCGTACTTTGGATTGGTTGTTTAAATCGTTGGTTAGAATTAATCGATAAACAACGACCTATTTTAGCTTGTAATGTCTGCTGTAAATTGGGCACATTTGCATTTTTCTTCTTTGCTGATTGCAGGTCAACTAATTTTTTCCTCATAATTCAATAAATCTCATTTTCTATCTTTTATTTTCCAGTGTTTGGATAACAGTAGCAATGACATTCGAACGATACATTGCAGTTTCTCAACCATTACGTGCTAGTCAAATTTGCACAATAAAACGTGCACGTTACATGTTATTATTCGTTTTCACAATATTCTTTCTAATAAATTCACATTTTCTTTGGACATTTCATTTATCTCCAACGATTCAACATTGCATACCATTGAATGATCAATCATTATTTATTCGATATTTTACATGGATTGATTCATTTAAATATTCATTTTGTCCGTTAACACTTTTAATAACACTCAATATATTAATTATAAGAAGTTTATTAAATGCACGAAATACAAATAAATATTTGCAACATGAAATATCATCATCAGATAATCTTTGTCAACAATCGAAAACATCGTATTCAATATCGTTTTCATCGACATCAACAACAAACAATAGTGCAAATACATTGATTAGAAAAAAGCCAATTCGTCATCATTCACGTCCATCACATTCGTATCAACAATCAACGAAAGCTTTAACATATCGACGAGTCAATCGTCGTTTAACAACAATGTTATTAGCTGTTTCATTTGCATTTTGTATTTGTTCAATGCCGATATCAATTATGCAATTAATCGATGCACTCTATTCGGATATTGACAAACGTTCGACAACAATGAGCATTGGCATTGCTATTGGAAAGATAATTGCTGAAATTTCTCAATATCTCAATCATTGTATGTCGTTTGTCTCTTTCTTTCTCTTTCTGAATTTTTCTTTTTTTGTTTTAGCTTCGAATTTTTTTCTTTATGCATTTACGGGCCGAGTTTTTCGTCATGAACTTCGTCGATTGTTTACTTGTCATCGTTTTCTTTTCTTCAAAACGTCGTTAACTTCATCACAACGTTTAAAAAATCGTGCAAAAAAATTAATGCTCATTCATAATCCAAGTCAAGGTGTTCACGAACATTTCTACGCAAATGGCAAACGACATACACGAATCTTAATTGCACCGAAGCCGCGTACGTCAACAACGAACTACTCAGACAATTGTACATATCGACAAAGTCTTTGCAGTGCTTATTCATCATCGGAAATACCATTGACAAATCAAATACGACAGAATTCATTGATGATGACTGATGAACAAGATGAACATTTTCTTACTTGTCGATATCAACAAGCAGTAGGACCACGAGCTAGTTCAGTCACACAAACGACATCGATCGTTCTATTTGATTCACCAACAACGTCAATAAGAAATCGAAATTCATTGGTTTCATTCGTAGAAAATATTAAACATCAACAACTTGATCAAACAACACCGCTATTAAATTCATCGTACGAACAAAATCATTTTAAACCCTATGGATTGACTGATACAGCGTCACACCTAATTCCTAATTGAATTTTTTCTCTCTCTCTCCTTTTCTTCATGTTTATCAAAGTCTTTGTATATGCGTATTTATCAATATGAAATAAATAAATGTAGTCGTTCATTGTCTACAGATTATTCAACAAAAAGTCAAGTTCGAGATCGTTCAAAAGAAAAGGAAGATCAAGGTTCTTTAGTGATTATACTCCTATTTCATTGACTTGCATAAATTATGTAACAAAAAAGAGTCAATGATCAGTATCGATTTGTTACTATAGATCTTATCAGTTATTAAATAGAACACCAAAAAAGAAACTTTTTTTTTTATCTGAACAGATTGTTCTGTTAGTTTTGTCTTTATAAAGTTGACAATCGAGGAAGTTATTTCTATTTTTTTGTTGTAAGAAAATCAATACGAAGAATAAAAATTGAAAATATTTTTATGAAGCAAATAAGTTTCAACATATTCAGTAATTTCATTTAAAAATTATTCATTTAAACATTGAATTCGATTTTGTTTAGAAATCTTGTTGGTAATTCACTTGAATTTTGTTACAACATCGTCTTCAAAAAGCAATTGTTATCTATGTGAGGTGTTTAATAAGCCTCAATGGAGTTTGATCGCAATTGAACAAGATGATATGCCATCTTTTGAAAAAATTCGTACGAAACATTTCCTTGTCAGATTTGTGACTAATTTATTTTATTGTTTTAGGTGATTTTACAATAGACGAAGGTTCTGGTGATTTACCAGCAGATTTTAATGCTTTTTACACTGGGTATTAGATAGTTATTTTGCTAATGAGAAATTTAATTTGAATTTTGTTTCTTTTTCAATAGGCAAACAATTAATCATTCAATAGAAATCATAACAAGTTCACCAGTTCAAGAGATCGTAAGTTAAAGTTTTCTTATTATTTCTACAGAATAATCGACCATTATTCAGTCGAATTTTACAACGCAATCTGGTAATAGCAGTTCATATATAACGATTTCTATTGATTCGACTAATTCAACGGTGGACAATGAAACGATATTGATGAGTAATCATGGATAATCATCCATTTTGATATTTAATTTCCGTCTATTTTTCTAGTTGAAGATAATTTAGCATTAACTTTCGGTCTAACATTTGGTCTTGGCTTTCCACTAACTTTTGGAATAATCCTAAGCTTGCTTTATTATTGGAAATCCTATAGGTCAAAACGAAATCAAATTGGGATAATTTGAAAGTCTAACTTTATTAATGAACAATTACAATCTTTTTATTTTCGTGAATAAATAACGAGAAAAAAAAGGAAATAAGAATATGATTTCTTGTCTAATCCATCAGTTTTGTCATATCATAATCGGATTTGATAAAAAAAAACTAAAATAGTTTCTCTACGTCTATTTAATATCAAAATGTAAAAAACAGAATCCGTTAAATTAGACGGATTTCAATTTGAATAATTAATTTAGGACGTCAGAATATTCTCTTTCTTACTATAAATCATGCACAAGGACGTTTTTTTGACAATCTTAACTCTAGTCGACTTCGTATTTATGAATATGTGCTCAGTGTTTTTCACTTATTTTCTCATTAATATTTTACAAAAAAGTCAAACGCAGAAGGTAGAATTCAATAATTTTTGTGAGAAATTATTGGATGAATTCTCTTTTATTGACAAGAAGTTTTAAGTATAACAAGACCTTAAAAAAAAGTAATACCACAAAGAAGGCAGGGCTTGCCAATCCCAATATGTTTCTACAGGATAAATATTAAAATAGAAACATAGGTTGAGGATATCTCTTATCCAAGCATTTATTTTTATAAGTTTCTATACTCAGGCAGAGAAGCTTTGAATAGGAAATAATTTCATGTTCGTCTTCTATTAGTAATAACAGGCTTAGGAAAAATGACTATTGAAAATAATGAACTCTTGTGAAATCATGATTTGAAATGAAATATAAAAGTAAAAGAGAAATTTTTACTCCGTATCCTTTAATAAATCATATTTCTAATACTATAAATGTTTATTTTTATATTCACTGTAAGAATATCCAAGACTTTTTAGTTTATATCAGATTTTAAGCTGATATTTGTTATTAATTATTAAAAAGCACTTTACTCTGTCACATCGAATGTCTATTAAATTTTTTTTAGTAGACCATAATTTGTCAGAAACAAAAAGTATGTCTTCTACTTTGCGAACATTTTTTCCTAATTGGTAGAAAAAACTCTCCGCAAAGTAGAATTAGCCACAAAAAGTACATAATTTATTTTCCTTTCAGAATGTCTACATCGTTAAGTGAAGCCCAAAAATATATGTCCCTGTATGGGTTATCAACATTCTACATACTCGGAACACTTGGCAATTTTATTTTAATTTGCATTTTAATACAACGTACACATCGACAAAATTCCTGTTCACTTTATCTACTCTCAGCTACGATTGTTAATTTCATTCTTATTCAATGTATTCTGCCACTAGCAATCTATTCAGCTACACGTACCGATCCTCAAAATACCATATTAGTCTGGTGTAAAATTCGTAGTTACCTCTTTAATTCGTTACTTATGCTCTATCGTTGGTATAAAATGGTTGCGTGTGTTGACCGTGCAGCTATGTGTAGTCCATATCCGCTAATTCGTTCGTTTAGTCGAGCACGAGTAGCACAATATGCCATATTAATTATAACAATCGTTTGGCTTTTAATTCCCATACATTTAGCAGTTTATTTTCGTATTGAAAATGGCCGTTGTGTGCCTGAAACAGGTGCGTATGCGAAATTCTTCAGTGCTTATTCAATAGTTATATCTGGTTGGTCGCCGCCAATTGTTATGACAATATTCGGTATCATTGCGTATAAAAATCTAAGCGAAGTACGAAAAACAAAACAAAACACTTCGATAATCAATTTCTTTTTTATTCTAGATTCGAAAACGAGTTGTTCCAACAGAAAATCTTGGTTTGAATCGGGTTGCAGCGCCAACTATCTTGTTAAATCATCAACGGATGAGTAAACGTGATCAACAATTAATCGTTCTACTCATCTGTGAAGTTCTTTTATATATCTCAACAAATCTTCTCTATTCAATAAACATAACATATTCAGCTGTTACATCAAATATTTCCAAAACACCCGATCGTATTCGTGTTGAATCATTTATTGCCTATTTTTCAACACCATTCTTGATTATAATTAACAATTGTGCGCCATTTTATCTCTATTTAATTGTTTCGAGCAAATTTCGGCAAGATGTCAAAAATTTATTTCGAGCATTTCGCTTTCAAAAACCTCAACAACCAACTACGATCACCCAACATAATTAATTCAACGAACTCAATAAACTAATTCTTCTCTCTAAAATCTACTTGTAATTATAAAATCAATAAATCATTTGAAATCTTTTATTTATGATTTATTTTCTTCAACGTTACACACACACTATTCCATGATTATCGTACGAAGATAGTGTTTGTTTTGTTTAAATATCAACATTTCATATGTTAAACATAAACTTCATTTTCATCCTACCTGTTTGATATTTGTACGAAACGATCAATTCAGACAATAATCTTTAAGAATATACATTTCTCTCTCTCGCACCATCACATCTTGTCTGACAGGTAGACACACACACACACATACAAATAGCAAGACGAAATACAATCAAAAACAAAAGAGAAAGAAAGAAGAAGAAAAAAAAACAAGGAAAACAAACAAAAATGATGATCATCGAGAAACAACGAAACATCCTCGAAACTCGTTTGCGGGGGTTTATTGATCATTGCTTTCATTGATCAATTTGGTCTCATCATAGATAACTGTACGACTCGATTTGTTGGCTTGTTCGTTTGCTGATGATTTTATTTCACTCTTGACTTCCGGTGCTGATAATGTGATTTCATCAGGTAAATCATCTAATGCATCATCAGCATTATCATCATCATCGTCATCATCATCAGTTTCATTAGGTTTATGTTTTTTACTATTTGATATACGTTCATCATCATCGTCATCATCATGATTAATTGTTAGATTATTGAGATTGGTTGTATCTTCGAGTGCATCTAATTTTTGTTGGCAATCACGTTTGAATTCTTCGAATTCTTTTTCAAGTTCAGTTTGACTTTCTTGTAATTTACTTTCGCATTGTTCATTTAATGTACCTTTAGGTAAATAGAACACATAGGGTTTAGTTTTCGTACGAATAAAATTTCGTAAGAATTCATGATGTTTTTCTCGATTCGACAATTGCTGCATAAGTTGCAGTTTTTCATTGACTAATTTTAATTGTTGTTGATAGGACCTTTTCGATGCTATTAATTCAGTACGTTCGTGTTGTTTATCTTCTCGTTCTTTCGCTTGTTTTTCTTCTAAACGTCGTTCAATTTCTTGACGTTTCAAGCCCGTACTTTGTTCGCTGTATGCACGTGCTTCAGCTTTGAATTTATTCAATGTACCTAATAAAACGCCAAACATTCGACGATCACGTCCAGCTGATTGTTGATCACGGTTGACAAGCGAAATAAGATCATCTTTGGTTTTAATGATTTTATTTGTCGGTACAATCGATGAATGAAGAGATTTCGATGATGAATATTCATCGTTATTATTCTCAGGTAATGATGAATTATTATGTTCATCATAGGATGATGATGATACACGTGAACGTTTCAATGGATTTGGTGAATCATTGGATGATGTTTGATTATTATTATTATTGGTTGAAAATGTTCGTTGACTATTTGTTGATGATGTTGTTATACGAAAATGTGATGGAACATAGGTTTGTTTCAAACGTGTATCGATATTTTGTAGATTTGTCCATAATTCTTGACGTACACGACGTAAATCTTCGGAAGTTAAATTATTTGTTGTAGTCGTACTCATATTGATTGTCTTCGAAGTCTGTTTAGCGAAGAGATAAGAAGGAAAAGAAAAAGAAGAAAAACTAATACAAAAGAAAAAGATTTCAATTTATTTATTCTGAAATGTTGAAATATAATCAATGAATGAATGAATGCATACATTGATCGGCCATGTTAGTTCGCTCGAAAGAACGAAGAGAGAATGTCCAATTATCGATGAGTTTTATTTAATTTAACGAAGATTTTAAATATTTTCGAAAAAATTCTTATAAAAAATTTCAAATTAATCAAGAAATTAAATCAAAAAGAAAATCATTTATATGAAAAATAGCGTTGTTTAATAGACACTGATGAGATACGACATCTATCATTTCCGTAATACACGTACATTTCGACAATATATATATTTGAATAAATGTTGTTGTTAAACAGTGTTGAAGTATTCTGACGTTGATGGGTCTTGACTTAAGACGCATTCATACACTGAAAAAATTCCGTGGATTGATAAATCAATTTTAGCAGTTATAAACACTTTTGCGGGTTTATCAGTCTGGAAATTTTTTTTTTGAATGATAAAACATGACATTCACTGTCACTTAAAACTTTAATTGCGAGACTTTAACAGGAATTTTCTTGTAGATTATTCTTTCATTTGATATATTGTTTTATTTTTCTTTCGTCATTAATTATAATTCCTATTGATGAGTAATTTATTTTTCCTATAATTTTAATCTGACAATTGCATGCAAAAATACGTATATAAAAACGTCTCTGTGTTCTTATTTATTCATTGCAGTAGACTTTTATATACCTTGTATCAATCAGATATAATGGCAGATTCGATTTACTATCCATTAAGTCGATATACCCAACCGATTCTAATTGTTCTAGGAACCATTGGTGCAATTAATAATCAAATATTGTTTCTTTCGAGACGATCATTACGAGTATCATCATGTTCATTATATTTTCGAGTTTTATCAATTAATGATTTGTTCGTATTGTATTTTTTTGTTCTTCAACAATGGCTTATTGATCAATATGGACTTGATGCAGGCAAAAAATATGAATGGTATTGTAAATTTCGAGCTTTTGTCAATACAGTTTTATATACAATTTCTCCGTATCTCGTTGTTTTGGCATGTTTTGATCGTTTATGTACGAGTTCAACGAGCGCTCGTTTACGTCGAATAGCAACAATTCGTATTGCATCAATACTCATACCGTGTGTGGTAATTTTAACTTCAATAATTTATTTTCATATTCCTATTTGGTATCGTTTAATACATTATCCAACGGTTTCATCTTGCACTATTACGGATCAAGTATATATTCGATTCAATGCCATACTCATTAGCATTTATTTAGCTTTCTTACCTCCAGTATTGATGATTATTTTTTGTTGTATAACAATCGTTCTTCTTCGACAGCAACATCGTCGAGTTATGCCTACTAATCAAGCACGTTTACGTCAACGTGACAATCAACTATTAAAAATGCTTCTATCCTACGTTATTTCACATGTTCTATGTACGATTCCGTTCAGTACAACATTACTTATACTTGTCTATCAAATTTCCAATACTACGACATCAATTGTTGTTCTTCTATTTAGTTTATCTGTTTTATTGTTTAATGTTAATTTTGCGACAAGTTTTTATATTTATACCCTTGGGACACCTTTCTATCGACATGAATTATGTTGTTTAGTAAGAGAAATTTATCAACGAGTTCACAGAAAATTTCATCAGAATCAAACTCATATTTGACAGACATTTTTTGTTCGAAGCTTTTGTATGTATATTTATTCTAGTAAATAAACATTATCATGTGATCTCTAAGCATACGAATATAGTCTAAATATGATGAATGTATTACGAACTAGATAGTTCATTAGTATTATTAATGATAAGTTATTTTTAGATTCATTCATGCGACGAGTAAACAAATTATTTTTCACACTTTTTTGGCTCTAAATATATATAATTTCAGGAATAATTTACGTAAAACTTGAGAGTGCCTAGAAAATGAACTACCAACGTCCGGAACATGTAAGACGAAACGTAGTTTTGCCTTTCGACGTTTATCCAGTAAGTCTTTTTAATAAACAATCAATTGAAGATTTTGACAAACATCATCGTGTGATTCCTAAGTATCTGAATAGATAACTTTTGCTAATGATAGTTCTAAATATCAGGACGAGCCCTCGTTTTTACTGAAAAATTGTCAAATGTTGTCATGAAGAAAAGCTTTAGAAATATATTTCTGGAATGATAGTAAAACAGTTCTTTAGCACTCATACTATCATATCAAAAGACTAAAACAATCATGCCACAGACAGTTTATTTTGAAATTGCACAATTGGCTCAATTTTCAATCAAATTCTTTTCTATCGACGAAAATCTCTACGAATGAGTTCATGCATCAACTCAATATGATATTGTAAAACAAAAACATTTATGTAAGATTGCAACAAAACTTATTGCGTATTGTCATATCTTTTTTGGATATAAATTAATTGCATATGGTTCGAGATTTTATTGTATGACGTCGGATCGTTCATATAGTCAATTCATTGCTTCATTTATTCTTTTTTTCTTATGTCTAGCTCCTCCAGTATTAATGATTATTTTTTGTTGTATTACATTACTTTTTCTTCAACAATAACATCGTCGACGTGATAATCAACTATTAAAAATGTTATTTGTACAGTTCCGTTTTCTGTTTTCTATGTTATGTTGATGTTTCAACAGCCGAACTATGTTCAATTACATATTTTACTCTTTCGTTTATTTAATTTATTATTAAATATGAATTTTTCAACGAGCTTTTATGTTTATATACTTGACACGCCTTTATATCGACACTATCTCAATCCTTCTTTTCAGCGAATAACAAACGGATGGATTATGACTTAGTTTTATCTTTTTTCAGGTGATTTCTTTCTTTAATGAAAAAGGGCAAGTCATCTTTTATCCGAGTACCTGATGAGATTGTTATTGAATATTTTAATTAATTATCATTCGAGAATAATTTCATCCGAAGTCTTTTTCTTTTTATTCATTTTACCTTTTCTTTTGCTTTTCTAAGAGAATTTATGATATGAAGAATATTCATGCCGTATGCTGATTATTATAAATAAAAATTCTTAAATTAATCTTAATTTGCACGCATGAATTAACTTGACATAGTGATGTTGTTTTAACCTTACGTTCTTTTCTTTTATTACAACAACAGCAAAAATTTAATTGATTCAAACAGATCAAACTAGACTACTGCTCATATCCGATGACGAAATAAATAGTCCCCCAATTAATAATTGTGTCATGAATTGAGTACCTTTATTGAGACACAAAAAGTAGATTATTTCTCTCAAACGCATTGACGTAAATATCAAAAATATATATTATATATTTACTACTTGAAACATTCTTCACAGAAATAGCTCGTCTGATGCGTTTGAAATGCACTTATTTAGCCTACTGTAATTATTTCGTCTGGGCAGGATGACGTGCACACAAATCGCAATGTGTGTATTCAAAAATCTTTTTGTGTCTCTTTGTTATCTTAGTCAAACATTCAATTCTTCGTTTTTTTAATAGTTAGTGATAAAATTTCAATAAATATACGGGTGATATAGTTTGACGTCAAGAAAAAAACAACAAATTCTCAGTCAGAAGAAAACGAATATACTGACTAAGAAAATAAATATCTGATTAAATATATTGAACATTCTAATAAAACTCAAGGCACTTCAAATATTTGTTTTCTGATAGAAGATTATCTACACTGGAATTTTTTTTTTATTATTTTGTTGAAGTCTGAGGACATTTAAATTTATTTATAGTATCATGGATAATGTCTTGCATTTCGAGTACATTTTCGAAACATCTTTCGGAGACATTTTGAAACGTTAACAATTAATAAGAATGACTGGCAAGGTCATATGTAATAAGTGAAAAATAGAAGAAAGAAAAAACGAAGAAAAAGAGAAAAGTACTTTTTAATAGTTTTGCGAGACAACATATGAGAATAAGAAAAAGAAGAAGAAAAATCCGAGGAGAGAGAGGGGGTGAAAAAAGCATAGGTGTGTATGCGTATATATGTGAAGAAACAGAAGAAAAGAAAAACGAGAAAAATATTTCTATTGACTGCGTACCCTATTTCAGTGCATTTATGAGTGCATTTACTGAGTCAGACGCAGATAAAAAAGAAGAAAAACCTTGTATAACAAAGTGACAATCATTTTTATTCACCATCTACATGGAAAGTCAATTAGTACAATCTCGAAATACCCAATCGACACTTCAATTACTACATTCACGTACATTATGTGCAGTATGTGGAGCACCAGCTATAGGTAACAGAAAAAAAAACGAACGCCGGGTACTTTTTCAGTCTATATTCGTGAATTTTTCATATTTAGGTCGAAATTTCGATGCAATGACTTGTCTATCATGTAAAGGTATGTATGTTCAATGACAGTTTGTTTCATATTTCGCGAAAAAAACCACTATATACCGGTTTAATGCAAACGTTTTTTTGCCCTCACACTGTTACTATTCGTTATACGAATGAATCATCATCAAGTATGATACGCTATTTCGTTCTTGTTTTTTTTTCTGTTGTAGCGTTCTTTCGTCGTAATGCTTACAATGAACATGTAAGTCACGGTAGTTTAATTTAGGAATTGTCAAAATGAATTTCATTTAGTTGACATTTACTTGTCGCTTGTCCAGTTCCTGTGAAATTAATTTAACCACTCGTCGACATTGTTCAGCATGTCGATTGAAAAAATGTTTTCAACAAGGCATGAAAAAAGAACTTATTCGAAGTTTAACCGCAATCACACATGCATCATCCATATCCGTTCATAATCTTTCCCAACGGCAGCCAGCACGACGAACCGTGAATGTATAAATTGCTCTTTTTGTTTATCTTGCTTTTTTTTACTTGGTTTTTAAATAACTAGACCAATTGCTCACCTACCAATAACGATCAATATACGTTATCAAATGATGATTGGAGTTTACTAGTAAACATACGTCGTACATACGATGAGTATTGTATTCAGAAATTTCGTGAATCTCATAAAATCATTCCATTAAATCCGCCCAAACAACCGTACCGATCACGTATTAAACTTCAACGTTTCGTCGATCTACAACATAAATATATGCATATATTAGCATCATTTATTAAACGTATGATTCAATTAAATATATTTTCGAGTTCAATCGATGAACAATATGCTTATATTCAACAGAGTTTTTCATGTCTATTATCGATTAATACAAGTGAATTAATGAAATCGAAAGTTCTCGAAAATTTCCCTTGGGAAAACGATCGTTTACTGTTCGAATGTGTTTTTCCTGAAAATATACTTCAAAATTTCGAAAAACTTATAACTAAATTTCAAACCTTACTGCCCTATGATCCGTTTATAATGAAATTATGTTTAATTATTTTTGCGCTATCATCTCGAACGTATCCATTGAAAAAACAATTTACTTATGAGACCAATGACTTTTGCTCAGCACCGAAACATCTTCTACATAGTCAAAATTTTTATGTTAATTTATTATGGAAATATTTGACTAATTGTTTTGGTTTGTGTGATGCCGTTCGATTTCTTGTCAGATTTGTTCAAAATTTTCTTCATTTACAAACAATCGAATCAGAATTCGATGATATTGTCGAGAGTCGTGAAGATTTAGTTCAAATTTTTCGACAAATTCGATGGAATTTCTAGGTTTACTATCGCTCAATGATATGATCATATTACGTTGTTCTTCATTTGGTTATTTGCGTGATAGATATCGAACAGTTTCATATTCACAGTTCGCCTTTTTTTTATTTTTCTGTATTCTATATATATATATGTATAAGAAAAAAAATATCGTTTGTGAAAACATAATTGACTAATCACGTTAAGAAGAGAATTAAATCGATGACAAGACAAGTTGAAAAGATTACCAATGCCGTTTTTTTTTCTAATTAAAAACTCACGAGCAAAACAAGAGCAAGTCATCTCATATATTCATAATTGCGACAGGAGCAAATAAAAGACGACGATGACGCAGTCGACCTACCGCTGGATGAAATAGTCTAGAAGATCGAAAACAACGTACAACAATATCGACGTAATTGACGTATCTATACGCGTGCGTCAGGCATTCGAGTACATTGAAATCACATTATCAGCTTACATAATGAGTAGACGTCTGCTGAATACCTCGACACTGACTGTCATTATGAGCTCTTCTGAGATCAAATATCACTAGCACACGTTGACGTGAATCTCTGCATTACTGGAAAAGAAAAAAAATATTTGTATATCTTTGTAATTATTAATGAAGAGATTTTAATTTCGTCTTAGGAAAAAAAATGAATAAATTTTATCATTTTCTATGGCATCAGCTGTTGCCATTATTTCCTTCTTCTTCGTTTTTTTTTGTATAAAACGAAAAAAAAGAGAATAAAAATGAAAAGCATATTCCTATCTTATCTGATTCAATCATGATTCGTAGTAGAAGTTTAATTTCCGTCATTTTATTTGTCAATTTATTCATTTTAATTTGTTGTCAAATAACAAATGATTATGATGAAATCTATGCGAATGAACACGATGTTCTCGATATCAAATATCTTCCATCAGTATTTCATAATGATCATATCTATCTTCCAATTTTATATAAATGTTCATCATTATTTCCACGTCGTATAAGTCTATCGATAACAATTAATAAAACATCACATCGAACGAATTTTGCTGTTTTTCGTCGTCATTGGTTTTGTCAAAAATCGACTCGAATACAAATTCGTTATGTTCATATTCGTCTACCTCGTTCACTTGCCTATCAATTCGATTCCTTTTCATTGCCCATTGAACAAGGTCAATTGAATTTAATCATGTTTTATAATCAACAAAATAATATGAAATATATTCTCAAACAATTACAATTCAATATAAGATTTCTGCCTGTACACAAACGACCGTTCTATTATTCGTTCCCATGGAATCCTGTCAAACAGAAGCCTCAAGAACAAATTTGTCTGATCGAGCCTGGTGAGATTAATACAAAGATTAAAAGAGCCTTACATTTACTTTTTAATCTAGAGTTTCAACGTATCATCAATTATCCTTTCGTACTTACCGGAAGTGCGTACGGAAAACACTTTAACCTTCCATTCTACGACAATTATAATTTGAGATTAGAGCAAGAGAACCGACTAAATCGCCCGCAGTACGATAGACTAATCTTTTTTTCCATCAAAATAAAAGATGCTTAGACTCTAATTTATTAATTAGATTTTCGATTGTGCTTTGGTTGTATATTGATGAATATTGTTCATCATCATATGTCACTAGTCATTGCGCAATTTTTCAACATTTAACATTCAATAATAGTCATTTAACACCCGAACTATTTCTGAATCGTGATGGTCAATTGACTGTTACTATGTACGGACATTTATACGACTTACACGGCACAACGGCTCGTACATTGGCACCGATACCGAAAAAAGATTGGTGTCGATTAGCTTTTATCGTCAATGAATATATCGTATGCGTGATAAATTCCTTTTTATTTCTGAATTTCCTTTAATTTTTACAGTGGAGTATTTATATTAATTGCCTTCAAACATGGAATCAACCGATGAAAGCTGTTCAACGGTAAATAAAATTCTTGTTTTTGATATTTGAATCAAAATTTCCGATATACAGTTCACCGATTTTCTATTATTATCCGGATGAATTCGGTACTTACGTCATCGGTGGAAGTGATTTAAGTCCGTCATTTCGTGGATTTATCACTCAAGTCGATATCTATCGACGGATAGCTTTAACTTATGAACAAGTAGATTTTCATATTTTTTCTTCATCGACAAAAATTCACTTCATTTTAGTTACCAAAACAACCAGCTACTATTTCATTTTTTCCATCGATTATTTCTCAATCGACTGTTTGTCAAAAATATGATCAAATGTTTCATCAAGCACAAGAACAATTAAATCTATTCAAAGAAAAACTCAAACAACAACGTAAATATTTGAATTCGAAATAGAAAACTTGAAATTTCAATTTTCAGGAACATGTTCCATTCAATCGACATTTCTACCTCAAACGACTTCGCAATGTCTTCTCATTTCTACATGGAAAAAAGTCTGGTTAAAATCATCGAATCCTGTCGATGTTCGTTATCGAATATTTCGTGCATTACGACGCGAACAAATGCATACAAAACTCGACGTCGCCAATAAACTTTACCAATTAGTTCTCAAATTGCTCGTGATTAATAAATTCAATTGAAATATTTCTCTATGATTTTTCTTTTGCGAATAGGAAACTGATAATTTCAATGAAACGTGTCAACATATTGTAAACTGGACCGAACAATCGGTTTGTTACAATTATCCATCGGCTTATTCTTTACTTGCAACATTCTATCAATATGGTCTTTGCGGTTTAACGAAAGATTCAAAGCGCGTATGTTGAATCCGTATTATCGAGTAGATAATCGATGAGATGTTCTTGAATCAGAGATTGATTTTCATGTGTTTGATTGAAAAGTTTGAGAAATTTTTCTATGAGATTTTCTAAGAATTGATCTCGTTCGAATTCATGCAAGAGAATAAGATCGATGAGAAACGAGACTAATGTCAAAATGCCGAGAATAAATATACAAATAGCAAATGTTTGCGCTTTGCCAATCGATTCTAAACGATATTTGAACAGACATGACGATTCAAAAGATTTGCTATTCGAATGAAAACACGATGGAGGAATCGGAACATGTAATTCAGCGTAATCCGATGTGCCCATAAGACCACAGCATTCAAGACGTTGATGAACTCGATCGAGAATATCATCAAAGGTGACATTTGAAGAAAATTGCCCGTAACGATAGAGATCATTTGTTGAAATCAAGTTGCCATGAATAGGATTCGATGAGTACGTCAATAGAGCGTAATCATAATGTGCCTACGAATTTGAGAAGAAATGAATATCTATATCGATTGCTAAAGAAACTTGACTACTTTGAAGAATAGAGATGATGGTCCACCGATTTGTCTTTCATCGAAATAAACAGCTGAACCGATAAGTAGTGAACAAGAATGAATAACTAATAGAAGAAGAGCATGAATGAAGAGAAAGACTTTTTGTTCGTAATAAATTGCATGAACACCATATAAAGATAGAAAAATGGTTACAATCGAACCAATTATACAGATCATAATGAGAAAATAGAAATCATCGATAATAATCGATTTTTCAGGCGCATATTTTTGACGATTATTTGCCATGGTACGTTGAGCCGTGTGAATCGATAGAACGAGAATTGTTATTGCGAGAATGATTGTCAACAGAATCATGATATACAATAAAAGTTTAGTTAAATCGAAAATTAAACGTTCCATAAGATAGTTTGATATGATAATTTACTAAATAGGCGCTTGAATTACTATTATTCGGTGCATTGAACAATGATCGAATTAGTTTACTTGCACTTGGCCATCGACATTTCTACGGTTTGGATGGTTTACCATTGGATTACGATGCTGCTTATGGTTTGTTTAGATTTTAGTTTTTGTTATTTGTTCGATGAAAACTTTTGAGTAAATTTAGCGTACTATCAACAAATGGCTCATACAGCTCGATTTGAATTTTACAATCCAAAATCTGACGAAGTAAGAACAGACATAAACTAAGACAAAAAAAACATTGATAAAACTAAGGTTGCAATGGAACATATACGTTTAACGGATAGTAAATTAATCGAAGAATTGGCATTTGATAAAAGCGATGTGTTCGATTGGCTTACACAACAAGCTAAACGAGGTGTTGCATCTGCACAAGTAATTCAATAGATTGATTCTTATTTTACATGATTGACTGGCTTTGTTTTCAGCATCATTTAGGTGCATTGTTACTGCAAGGTCGAAATGGTATCACACGAAATGTTCAAGCAGCTGTTGAGTATTTTCGTTTGGGCGCAGCTCAACACGATGCTTCGTCACATTTTGGTTATGGTCTAGCGTTACTTAAAGTTCGAACGAGAAAAAAAAACGATAATAAAACTTTGTATAATTCGATGTTCATCTTTTTCAGGGACAAGGAACAAAACAAAATATCACGAAAGCTATTCAACATATTGAAAAAGCGGTCGAACATGGTTTACTAGGTGCTCAAGTTGCTCTAGGTTATCATGCGTATGAAATCGAAAAAAATTTTACAAAAGCAGCTCAACTTTGGAAAGAATGTTTCGATCGGACATCGGACATCTACTGTGCACATAATCTCGTTCGTTATTTTTCTTTTCGAGTCTTGTTTTTTTGTTTGAGAACTTATCGAGAATAATCTATTTAGGGTGTTATGCATACAGCCGGACATTATCCGCCGAATTTTCGTACGGATCATGTACAAGCATGGAGATACTACTCATTTGCTGCTCAACGCGGACAAATTGATTCGAAAATCGTCGTCGCATTGTACAATGCACGAGGTGGACATCCGTCGATTATTCGAAATCCATTGCTTGCTGCAATGTAACTGATAGATTGATTGAACAATAATCAATTGTAAGATTTTCTAGATGGTCGAGATTTGTTGCAGAAGAAAGTTCATCAATAGGAACGATTGTTCGACGAGCTCTAGAAGCTTACCGAGATCGACGTTGGTTAGTCAATCATAGTCTTCATCTAATCAATCATTATTTTCTTTCATTTCACAAGGCATACATCTCTCGTTTTCTATCTGCAAAGTGCATTAGCAGGTTCGAAACTTGGCTATTTCAATAGTGGATATTTATGCAAAGAATATTCACATTCGTATACATTCAATTGTATCGAACAGTTCTTAAATATGTATTTAATCGTTCATGGAAATAATATGAATACAGATTCGTATGCATTGCTAAATGTTGCTGAATATCATCAATGGCAAAAATCGAATCAAACTAAAGCGATCGAACTTTATGTTCAATTGTATCGAAATGGTGATCCGCAGGTATTCGATTGAAGAATAAAATAAATGATTCGAAGAATAATATCTTTGCAGGGTTTATATAATCTAGCACAATTTGAAGAAGAATCTCATGGAAATGAATCGATTCCGATGAAAATCTGGTCACAACTGGGTGTAAATATCGAGAGAAATATTTCTCATGATCGATATCGAAAACTACAAACGATTTATCATCAGTAAATCGAAATTTATTTTGTTGAAAACTAATTTGTCATTCTTTCTTTTGATTTCAGTTGTCGAACATTAAAAACCTTGAAATCCGATGAAGCCTTCATACCTTGTACACTTGGTTATTTTCGAGTCTCAATTTTAATTCTCTTTCATGAACAATCGAAAGTAATTTCCCATATTTCACTAAAAATCAAATAGTTTCCTTGTTTTTCAGATTCTTCTAACAATAGGTTTGATGTTATTTTCCTCATTATTCTTTACGATTCGTCGGTAAAAACTTTTGTATAAAATTTCTCAGCGAATTCAATTTCCATCTATCTATTAATATTTATTCTCTATTCATATGAAAATATACATTCAATAATAAATTGTTGTTTTTTTATACAAGTAGAAGATCATCAATTTTAAAGTCAACTGTCGTTGCTAAACGTCGTATGTAATCACTCGAACTAATACAACGATATTTTGGTTCGTTTAAATTTAATAAACTCGTTTCATTTGAACTACCAACAAGTTCAATCAAACGCATTGATGTTAATAAAGCTAATTGAGTGTAGAATTGTGTTGTTATTGGAACACTTTCACCTTGTAATGAACAATAAATTGCGAGTAATCGATTGAGTGCAATTGGCTTATTCGATGATAATGGTAAATATTCACTTTTAGCTGTTTCGAGTTGAGATTTTTTATGCATGACTTTAGCTCGTCGACTTTTTTTGCCTTGATTTCGTTTATCATATAACATACGATCGTATTTAATTGGATTTTGTGTTGCTAAATAAATAGCAATGAGTAGAAATTTCGTTGATGTTGGCAAATCTCGAATTGGATTTTTAGTCGTCGATGAAAGTGATGAATTCTCACGAGTTTCTTCATCGGCCGTATGAGTATCGAGAAATTTCGGAATACTCATTGAACGTGTATAAACAGAATTGAGAACTTGCATGAAGAATTCTTTTTGATAGAGCATTCGATAGTCATGATTATTTCCTTCATCTTGAATTTGTTTTTTAGCATTTGAACGTAAGAAATCTTTGATGCACATCGTTGACATATCCCGTAATTCAATGAGATCATTGGTAACAGCATAGAAAATTTGCAAAGCTAATTCAATGATAATTTGTAATTGACTAATTGATGATGGAAGAAGATCTTGTTGTTCTAAATGGACGAGAATTGCTTTTTCGTTTTGTCTATAGAAATGAATCTTACGTATGAGAATATATTGAAGAATCGAAACGATTTCTGTACGTGTGTAAGCCGGTACGAAGATTTGAATCGGTGTAAGAACGCCTAATTCGGCTTCGATTTGACTAACTTGTGCCATTTGATAGAATGGTTGATGTCCAATGAAAATCATCGAATGTTGAAAATGACCTAATGTCAATTCATTTAATTTAAATAAAAGATAAAGAAAATGCCCCGTTGAGTCCGTATT
>ERZ778027.2056-NODE-2056-length-27905-cov-11.923627_pt1 | contig 27905 bp, 46 predicted proteins | sample MGYA00375757_ERZ778027 | MGnify/ENA primary metagenome ERZ778027 (study PRJEB29350, sample SAMN05389817) | bioreactor metagenome | isolation source: Ammonium sulfate bioreactor | place: South Africa: University of Cape Town | collected 2014-02-18 ...
GCTGCAATTGAAATAACCGAACAAATGGCACAAAATAATCAAGTAAATCAATACTTTGTTTTTTTGTTTTGTGTATTTTGAATTGAATTTTGAAGGATTCTTCACCTAAACTTCCTCAACCTTTTGATGATAAAATAACGACAAATGGAGAAGAACAACAACCGTTAATTAACTCGAGTCAACGAAGTCAATCAATTTCGAATCGTTGAATTTAAACTTTCGTTTTTTTTTTTGTTTTTTTTAGAAGTGACTGATTTTCAAACAGAATTAACTAAAAACGAACGAAAATACTTAAAAGAAGAAGAAAACGATGAAGAACAACAAGCTCCACATTTAAGAAAGAAAATAAAAAAGATCTTTAAAGTAACAATAACAAAATGAAAGGAAAATCGAAATAAAATTTGACGTTTTATAGAAAGATCGTCATATGAAAAGTGATGATTCGACAGATGAAGATGAAGATATACCAATAGAGGAACCAGCTGATGAAAAACCAAAAACAATTATTGACGAAACATCTGTTGTCAATAATAAAACTCGATTTTTCCTCGGCAAAGATTATTCGAATTCTTATGCAAAAGATTTTGAATTTATTGATAAATTCGATGAAGATTATCTCGAACGAAAATTAGTTCCTCGAATGCCATGGCATGACGAAGCTCTTGTTGTCACTGGTCAAGCAGCACGAGATTGTGCAAGACATTTTATTCAACGATGGAATATTCATAAAGTATTTTCATCATTTCAAATTTCAATCGATTGTCCGTAATTTTGTTAAGGCTGATAAATTTCGATACAGTGATTTGTATCCATATATTCTTCCAAAGAGTTATGATGACGATGATATTCTTGATTTGGATATGTTAACAAGAATCATCGGTGAACAACGAAAACCGATTCAAGTCGATGCTCAATGTGTTCGTTCAGTTTCGTTTTGGTCATGTGGAACACGAACCGTTGAACATTCAATTCAAAATGCGTATATTCATATGATTGATAGTGCTCAACATTTTATTTATATTGAAGTAAATCGATCACAACAATTTCAAATCTTGATCTTTGTTTCTTGTTTTCCAAAAGAATCAATTTTTTGTGACCATCGCTCAAGATTCAACGATAAAAAATAATATCGGTGATGCTCTCTATCGTCGAATAGTTCGTGCAAGTATCAATAAAGAAAACTTTCGAGTTTATATTGTGATTCCCTTGTTACCTGGATTTTCAAATGTCAATGCTGTTCAAGCTGTTCTTTATTTTATAATGAGATCGATTAATAAAGGTGAAACATCGCTCTATCAACGATTAATTCAAAGTGGTTCGTTTCTTTCAAAATTCTTTATTCGAAAATGTTCTATTTTTCCTCAAATAAAAAGGCGTAACCAAGCCCGAAGATTATCTGACAGTTTATGGATTAAGAAATTGGGATATTCTCATGGGAAAATTAGTGAGTTTCATTGAAATCAATTGAAAACAAAGATGAGAAAGATTTGTTTGTAATAGGTAACAGAAATCATTTATGTTCATTCGAAATTAATGATCGTCGATGATCGAATGTGTATTTGTGGATCAGCCAATATTAATGATCGATCACTTCATGGAAAACGAGATTCGGAATTTTGTTTGGTTGTCAATGACACAGAAATGATCGAATCGAAACTCAATGGACAAATACAACTCGTTGGACAATTTTGTTCATCTTGGAGAAAGAGAATATTCAGGTTTTGCTTTTGTTTTTCGATGGATTCTTTTTCATTTTCTCTTTCGTTTGCAGACAAATCTTAGGAATAAAAGATGAAAATGATTCAATTGTTGACGATCCATGTACAAACGAATTTTATGATTATTTTCGTGAAACAGCACGAAAAAATGGTGAAATCTACGAAACTGTTTTTAATACGTTGCCAACAAATAAAATTCGAAGTTTTGCACAAATTGAAGATTATGTTTACAGACCCAAATTAGCCAAAACAGATCCTATAGCCGTAAATCAACAAAAAAAACCACTAATTCGTTTGTTTCATTTTTGATTTGTTTTGAAGGGTCACGAACAATGTAAACAAATTCAAGGTTTTCTCGTTGAATTTCCATTAAATTTTCTCGCCGATGATGTTCTTATGCCAAAATGGAATACATCAGAAGGCATGGCTCCAATTCTTCTTTGGACTTAAAAATCAATTCTTATCCATTCAATTTGCTTTTACTTCTTGTTTGTTTTTTCTGCTTGTTAAAACAAAACGCATGTCTTCTTAGAATATCTTCTGTTTTTTTTTGATTAATTTCTTATCAGTTATTCAAAATAAATTCAATCTAGTTTCATCATTATTTTTTTCAAATTGAACAAATAAAATGATTGACTTGTTTACTTCTAACAGAAAAAAAATCAGACATGCTGGTGCAACGAGTGTTATCTCGTTGGAACGATTGTAAACAGAGCATTGAGTGGAAGTCGTTGAAGAGTAACATCTTTGGAATAACCAGCAAGAAATAAACTTCGATTTCGATCATTAGTATACGTAACAAAAATATGTTTGGGAAGATTAACGGGTTGAAAAGCAAACAAATTCTCTTTATAATTAAAATGCATTAGAAAAGTTGAATCTTGTCGAAATAAAATCGAATCTTCTCGTTTCGCAAATTTGATCGATCCATGTTCATGTCGAAGATATAAACTCGGAGAAATCATCGATAAAAATGACACAGTTATTGTATATCGATCGACAGTATCTAAACCTCGTCGAATTAAAAACAAACTTCGATCAATTCCCGACATCACCACCGGATTTTTAAAATCAAACGATTTCAAATTATATAAAGAAACATAATAATCTTCTGACACCGCTTTTATGTAAACATATTCTTCGAAATATTTGTAAGTTCGATCTAAAAACACAAGCGAATCATCTTTTTCAATTGAGAACGACAAAAAAAACTTGATTACATAAGAGAATATTTTGAATAAAATATTGAATTGGTGTCAAAATCGAATGTTTCTTTGATAATAAATGGAAATCGAATTGAACTGTTGCTAATTCACGAGTACGTTCTTCGATTTGTTGAAATTCTTTCAATTGACAAGTGTCATTACAAAACATTTTAAAACGAATTCCAACGAACAATCGAAATGAATAATCACAAGTCAATCTTTGTCTTTCCGAGAAATAAGTTCTTTGAAGAGAAACAAAAACAAAATGAAATTTTATGCGATCACAAAACGCCCATTGACAAATGTCATTCAACGAAACACCTTTCTCTTTTCTTTTCCTATGTGTATTCAAATGAAAAGGTCATTTCAATGAAAACATTTGTACTCATTCGAACATACTTTTCTTGAAAATCATTTAAACTATCCATACTAATATCATATTTAAGAATATTCAACGAAAATAAGATTTTAGTCGAGAAAAGTTCATCGAAAATATCATCTGTCTAAACAAACAAATCAAAATTAATCGAAAGAAATTTCGAATTGAATTCGTCAAACTGTATTTTCCATCGATTGAACTGTTTCAGTTGAATTAAATTTGTAAATTGGTTGACAAGTACCATTCAAAACATTGAATTCAACAAGCGAATAACAATCATATTCATCTTTGCTCAAATAATCACTGAAATCTTTTCTAAATTCAAATTTAATTTACAAATAAATCGAAGCATCCTTTCGATCAAACTTTTCAATTGAATTCGAATGATTTTTGTCAGACGAAAAAAAAGATTGAATTGTTGTCAATAGAAATATTATATTTAATAATATTGAACAAGCAATTAACTGCGATTTATATCGAAAAATAACATTTCGACTAGTTGATTTCAAATTAAAAAGTAAATGTTTTTCTTTTTTTTTTCAATCGATATTTCAAACAAACAAAAAACTTACACGAAATTATCCAGAATAATTTTCAATTTCATGATAAATAAGCACGATTCACCTTGGTTTTTTTCTCCAAAATCATTGATAATCAGTATGAAGGTAACTACCACGCGCAATTAGACCCCTTTCTTTTTCCCTTCCTATACTAGACTATACCTGTCAATTTACAATATTGAATATGATTCTTTCGACGTTTCTCCGTAACGAATCTATTTCACGAATAGCTCATATGTACTAGTTGCACCTGAGTGCATTGTTAATCAATCATGAACCAACAAATTCTTATTCTTGGATAAAAGTCGAATGTTGTCAGACTTGTGAAGGACAAATATAAATGAAAAAAGCCTCTGAAATTGGTATGTGTAATGCGCGACATCTACCAATTTATGCATAGCAAATACTCAAATCTATAGCGAATAGAAAAATAGAAAACCGTTTTTTCTTATTTTCAATAATTGTTGATAGTTTGTTTATTTATTTTTGTCCATCTCTCGGCAAAAGCTCATTTAATTTGTCTATAATTTCAGAAGAATGCAATCGATTTTGAAAGTGAATAATCGTCGTGTCCTTTCATGTCTAATCCCACTCCATCGATCAATAACTACAAATGTATTTCCATTTTGTTTGTTCATTAAATCGATTTATCCTGACGTAAATCATTTATTTTAGCTCGACACACCTTGGCGAACAGCTTACGGTGGTAAATATACGGTGACTTTAATTCATGGTGATGGCGTTGGTCCTGAATTAATGGAACATGCCAAAACTGCTGTTAGGTAGATTTCTTTTTCGAAATCAATTGTAAATTTGAATGAAAATAACTTAAAGATGTGTTCGAGCACCGGTTGATTTCGAAGATATTCCTTTATCGAGTAACAATGCTTCGGATGAAATGTTTGAACGAGCGATTATGGCTGTTAAACGTAATGGAATAGCTCTCAAAGGTTCGATTTCATTTTTTTTTCGTCTTTAATATTGAATTGAACAATTGTAAATAGGAAATCTCGCATCACAAAACACGACGAATTCGTTGAATGTTCTTCTTCGTACTCGACTTGATCTTTACGCGAATGTTATTCGTTGTAAATCGAATCCAGTTGTGCCAACACGTCATTCAGACATTGATATTCTCGTTATTCGAGAGAATACCGAAGGAGAATATAGTTCTCTTGAACATGAAGTCAGTTTTTCTTTTCTTTTCAATGGAATTTCATTGATTATTGTTGATTTTTAGTCTGTCCCTGGTGTTGTCGAAAGTCTTAAAGGTAATTCAAACTTCTCTTCAAATCCAATTCGAATCGTTGATTTTTAGTTATTACTCGACCGAAATCTCTTAAAATCGCTCGTTTTGCTTTCGAAATAGCCAAACATCACAATCGAAAGAAAGTCACTGCTGTTCACAAAGCAAATATCATGTAAAAACAACAAGAACAACAACGAATTTTCTCTTCAACTAACCTCTTCGATTTTGTTCTTTGTTTCCAAACAGGAAATTGAGCGATGGTTTATTCATTGAATGTTGCCGAGAAGTGTCTCAAGAATATCCTGAAATCAAATTCGACACCATGATCGTTGACAATACTTGTATGCAATTGGTCAATCGTCCGACTCAATTTGACGTGATGGTTATGCCGAATTTATATGGAAATATTGTTTCAAATGTTTGCGCTGGTCTCGTTGGAGGTTCTGGTTTTGTTGCTGGATCGAATTACGGCGATCATTATGCCATTTTCGAACAAGGAACAAGAAACACAGGTCTGGGAATCGCTGGCAAGAACATTGCCAATCCGTCGGGTATTCTCTTTGCTGCGGCTAATCTTTTGAAATACTTAGGGTAATTTTTACCATTTTGTAAATTCGAAAAGATTGGGAAGGTTTTGATTTGTTTAGTTTGGATCAACATTGTTCGACAATAAAAAATGCGGTTTTAAATACAATTCAAGAACATCAACTTCGAACACCGGATATCGGTGGAACAGCGACAACAACTCAATTTGTTGAATGTGTTTTGAAAGAAATCGTTAAATTGACGCCGGAGATTGGTTTTCATTATGAAATGCAAAAACCAGATCTTGGTTTTCGATATAAAAATATTGATTAAAACATTTCATATTTTCATGCTTTGTCTTGTCTTGTTGTGTTGAACCTAGTTTATTATTAATACAAAACAAACGTCACTTTTCTTTTCTTTTCTTTTCTTTTCTTTCAATTTTCTTATTTATGAAAGAAAAACCGAATAAAATCTATATAAACTCTAGCAAATCTCATTTCTCTTCGTTTTTTTTTGTCAATCAGACGAAACGAAAGTGAATGCGTCATATTCAGAAATGCCTATTCAACAATTAATCAAGCTCAACTAATTGATTTGTTTGTCAACATGAGATATCAACGTATAAATAGAATAACAATTCAATTTCGAATTCATTTCGTCAAAAAAAAGAAATGTTGAATATCGACGATGTTCATTCACGTCCAACAAGCAAATATCAATGTTTATGTGTACTAAGCGTATTTTCATTGATGTTCATTTCATTTCTTCTTCATTCATTTGCATTTGGACAAATCTATTTAAATTATATTCAAATTCAAACTGACAAAGTGAAAGGTAAAACATAAATCTTGTCTTTGGATGAAAATCTATTATTTTTATTTTGAAGATAATTCAACAAAGACCAACGATCTATTCGATGCCAATCTTTTGCCAATTTTATTTGTTTTGACACATTTAATTTGGACGATAGTTCCGATTGTTATTCTTGATCAATGTTGTTTGTCAACTCACAAGTCATTTGTTAAAATTCTACTGAAATTACTCGTTTGCACATGTCCATTATTAGTTTGTAATGATTTAACATTTGTTTTTGTTTGTGATTTCAAATCAATTGAAGAGAATTTTCTCTTAATCGTAATGAAATGGTTCGTTTGTCTGTCGACAATATTCGTTAGTTTTTGGACGGGAACACTTTCAACTAAAGACAAACATCATTCTCTTCATGGAAGTAAAGTTTCACCTGAACTTCGTTCAACATTGTATTTTTCTTTCTCTTAAATTAATAAAATACGGTTAACAGAAAATCAGTAAATACGAATGTACTAAAGTGACATCTTTTATGTGTTTTACCAATAAATATTAAGTCTCAATGAAAAAGAAAGAAGAAGAGAAAGGGTTAGTCATTGAAAGTCTCCTGATGTCGAAAAAATACACAGTTGTTATTTATTGTTTTTTCTCGAACGATAGAAAACGCTGATGATGATTCGTTTTATTTGTTGTAGATAATTATTTTTGTCAATTGAAAAGCTAAACAAGGTGCGATGAGTAACAATAAAGGAAATGTGTTATCTCGAATGTTTGGCGGTTCATCGAAAGGCGGTGCCAAACCTAAAGTAGCTCAAACACCACAAGAAGCAATTCAACAGTTACGTGATGTTGAAGATGTTTTAAATAAAAAAGTCGAACATTTAGAAGCTCGAATCAATGAAGAAACAGCCATTGCTCGACGAGATGCAAAAACAAACAAACGAAATGCTTTGAACGCATTGAAACGAAAGAAACGTTTAGAAAAAACTTTACAACAAATCGACGGAACTTTAACAACGCTCGAATATCAACGTGAAGCATTGCAAAATGCGTCCATGAATGGTCAAGCATTTAATGCTCTTAAAAGTGCAACGAATGCGCTGAAAAATGTTCACAAAGAACTTGATGTTGATAGTGTACAAGATATTATGGATGATTTAGCTGAACAACATGAATTAGCTAATGAAATTAGTAATGCTATTTCAAGTCCCGTTGGTTTGTTTCATTGATTGATTGATTGATTGATTTTGAATTTCAAATTTTTGTTTGATAAGGTTTCGGTGCTGAAATGGATGAATATGAATTAGAAAATGAATTGGCACAATTAGAACAAGAAGCGATTGCACAAGAAATGTCGAAAATCAATTTACCAACAGTTCCTGATAATCCACTTCCAAGTTACGGACAAAGAACCAATGTTCCAGCTAATAAAAGCAAAAATGACGATTTAGCTGAATTGGAACAATGGGCTTCATAAAAAAAAACGATCATTTTTCTTTTCATTTCAAAGAAATCAACAGCGAAAGACAGTACTCATAATGACCGGTTAGTGTCCGTGCATTCCCTTCTTTTCTTTTTCGTCTTCTTCTTCTTTTGAGATCTGAATCACGCTATACATACATTCTCTTTCTCGCTTATTTATCATTTTGTATCGATATTCTCTCTTTTTCTCATTATTCTTCTTTTCAAAACAAAACACAACGAGATAATTCTTGATTCAATAAACAAATATCAACAACCCGTTTCAATTTTGTCACTTTTTTTTATTATTCTTATTAAATTGAACTGAATCGAAGAATAAAAAAAACGAAAGAAAAAATCTATTTCAGATATGAATTGTTCATCATTGAATATCGATACACATTTTCCTACAGGTGGTTGTTTACCTAAACAACCGACTGGTGCATCACAATTATTAACTAAATATCCATCTTATGATGGTCGACAAGTAACAGTTGCGATTCTTGATACAGGAATCGATCCATTAGCCAATGGTCTTCAAGTAAGACAATGCTAAACTCATTTCAACAAACAAAATTGATTTTGAAATAGAAAACAAGTACAGATGATGTTAAAATCATTGATTTACGTGATAGTACAGGAAGTGGCGATGTCGATATTTCAACAATTGGTAAAATCAACAATGATGAACGAACGATTAAAGGTCTTTCAGGAAATCTATTAAAAGTAATTTCAAACAAAAAACAAACAAGTCGAATAAAATCTTATTGAAATTGAATTTAGATTCCATCAAATTGGATAAATCCATCGGGAAATTATCATCTTGGAATAAAATCTTTGAAATTATTAATGCCAACTCCTGCATTTGAAAGACTTATTGTGAATGAACAAACATTCTTTTCAATCACTTTTTCATTTTCTTTTTTTTTTCTTTAGAAAGAAAATCGTGAGAAATCATTTGATATTGAACATCGTCAATCATTGATCGATGCTCAACGTCGTTTAGACGAACATATCAACAAATATCCATCGCCAAACGAGGTTCATTTCTGCTGTTTTCACTTGTTTTCATTTGTTTATCTCGTTGATTTTTAGGAAGAAAAATTAATTCGTGAAGAATATCAATCGTTTGTTGATTGTTTGAAAGAAATTGAAAAGAAATATAATGATCCGGGACCATTTGTTGATTGTATTGTTTGGAATGATGGTGACAAATGGATGTAATCGACGAAATTCCAATCGAATCATAAGATTCGTTTGTTTGTTTGTTTTTTTTAGTGCCTGTATCGATACAACTCAACAAGGAGATTTAGATCAATGCAAACCTTTAACGAATTACATTGATTCACATGAATGTTCAACATTCGGTGCCATTGGTTTGTCTTTTTCTTCTTTTCTAATTCATATTTGTTTAATCTATTTTGTCGTAAAATAACAGATATGGTTACATATTCAGTTCAAATTCATGCTGATATAAATATTCTTGAAATAGTTGTTGCTGGAGGTAAGTTGGAATTGTGTGTCATCGATTGAAATGATGATTGTTTAGGTTCACATGGAACTCATGTTGGAGCAATAACTTCAGCTTATTTCGATGAATCATGTGAAGAGAATGGTGTTGCACCTGGTGCTCAATTAATTTCAATAAATATTGGCGATCATCGTTTGTCAACAATGGAAACAGTTCCATCTTTAGTTCGAGCAGTGAGTTCGATGTTCTTCAATCGAAATGTTTCATTTCTTCAAAACTATCGAATTAGATAAAATATTGTATTGATTATAAAGTTGATATTATCAATTTAAGTTATGGAGAAGATTGTCATTTACCAAATAGCGGGTAATTCACTTTCACGAGAAAGAAAAAAAACCAGAAATCAATATTGAATATTTTCTTTTTAAAAAAAAACCAAGACGAGTTCAAGAATTATTCAATGAAGCTGTTGAAAAACATGGAATAATCTTTGTCTCATCAGCTGGTAACAATGGTCCAGCATTGAGTACCACCGGTGCACCCGGCGCAACATGTTCGAATTTGATTGGTAGGTAAGTTAAACAAAATACAATTCTAAATAAACTTTGTGTTGAATTCGTTGAAGGTGTTGGTGCATACGTCACACCTGAAATGCAAATAGCTGAATATACTCTCCGACAATCAACTGGTATGACATGTCCATTTACATGGTCATCACGTGGTCCTTGTCAAGATGGTTGGTTAGGTGTTTGTATTAGTGCACCTGGTGCAGCGATTACAAGGTTTGTTTGATTCGATGTCAAATCTGTGATTGATTGATTGATTGATTATTAATTTAGTGTTCCACAATTTAAATTATGTCAAAAACAATTAATGAATGGAACATCAATGGCGTCGCCAAATGCAGCTGGTTGTGTAGCATTACTATTGAGTGCATTGAAACAAGAAGAAATCGAATATAATCCACCGTTGATTCGTCGTGCATTGATGAATACAGCTCAGAAGCTAGACGATGAATTTTCAGTTGGTGCTGGTCTCATTCAAATTCATAAAGCTTTGGATTATATTCGATCGTTAACAAAACCATCGTTATTATCGAAGGTCGAAATCAATATTCGAGGAGGTCAAGGCCGAGGCGTTTATCTTCGAGATTATGATCATGTTCAAAAAAGTTCAGGAGATCTTCGTTTAACAGTTAAATCGAAATATTTCAATAAAAAATACGATCAATCAATAAATTATCAAGGTTTGATTGATTTTCTATATTGTTGATTTTGTTGTTGTTCTTTTCGTTGAAAACTAGATCAAGAATGTAAAATCAAATTCAGTAGTCGTTTATCGTTAATTTGTGAACCAGCAGTGAGTTATGTTGAACATGGTAAATTCCTTGATTTAGCTTATGATGATCGAACATTCGATATTCGAATTGATCCATCACAATTAAAACCAGATCAAGTTTATTTTACTGAATTACAAGCATTTGATATCAATCAAATTCAACTTGGTCCGTTAGCTCGTTTTCCAATTACAATTATAAAACCAATCAGGTTTAGATTCAATTCACAATAAAATTTTCATTGATTCGAGAAAAACAATTGTTTTAGAATTACAAATCCAAATTATTCTCTCGAATTTCCCAATCAAACATTTAAAGTTGGACAAATTCGTCGTCATTTTATCGAAGTTCCAGTTGGTGCAAATCTCGCTGGTTGGTCTTTTTTCTTTCCCCTGTTTTTTTCAACGATTTGAAATTTAGTTTTTAAAATGCGAAATCTGTCCGATGATTTAAGTGCTCAAATGAATTATCATTTTGTTCAACTCGAACCGGGTCGATCATTTCGTGTAAATGAATTCGAAAAAGTCGTTCGTTTATCACCGAATTCGACATTTGAATGTTATTTTAACGTTCAAGATAAACGAACATTAGAATTATGTTTAGCTCGTTGGTGGTCGAGTTTATCTTTGATTGAAACGAATTATTCGATTGAATTTCATTCGATTGTTTTATCACCATCGAATTCACTTCATCTACTTAGTTCGCAATCTTATCAAAGATTTTATTTAGAAAATCGATTGAATTTAACTTATGAAGAAATCTTCGGTTTACCAATTCTAAATTGGCAATTTCTTGTTCAAACTCTACGACCGAATAAAGATGAAAGTAAAATTCAAATTCTTTCTCATCGAGATTTATTAACCAATCAAAGACAAATCTATCAATTGATTCTGGTCTTTAATTTTAATCTAGTAAATTCGTTTCTTTTTCGATTTGTTTTCATTTGGTAATTCGAACACATTTTCTAGTTGAAATCATCTGAAATTCAAATCAAATGTCCATATTTACATGATATGTTGTATGACAATGAATATGAAGCTGCATTTTGGATGTGTTTCGATACAAATAAACAATATTTAGGTTCAGGAGATGTTCTTAAAGATGTAAATTCAAACTCGACAATTGAAACTAAGAAAGTGATTTGTGTTTGTTTGTTTAGTATTCATTGAAATTAGAAAAGGGCGAATATGTGATTCGAATGAATATTCGACATGATCGATATGATTTATTAGAACGTTTATTAAAAGATAATGGTGGAAGTGGAATTAGTTTACATGTTGAACATAAAATAAGTGGATTACCAACAATTGATTTCTATTCGTCATTTGATGGACTTTTAACACAAAAGAAAAAGATTCAACCATCATCAATTAAATTGCAATGGGGTCATCAAATACCTTTGTTTATGACAACAATTCCAGAAGACAAGTTCGTTGCTTTTCTTTGTTTGTTTTCGTGTTGTTTGTTGATTTGAATTGTTAGAATTCCGAAAGTAATCAGTTCATTGGCTGGAACATTTATTCGAGGAACAATTACGTTTCCAAAGAATGAAAAAATGAAAAAATTGGTTTGAAAACAATTGAAAAATCGCGATTCGAAATTCTGTTTTATTTTTCCAATAGGAAATGAATAAAATTTATCAATATTTTACTGAGCCAAATTCATCGAATTCGTCGAAAAAATCTTCATCAAACAATTCGAATTCATCGAAAAAACAAACAACAACAACCGATGACAATTCATCAAATAAATCTTCGAATTATCAAGAAGCTTTACGAGATTTCAAAATCTCCTGGATTCCAAAGTAAATTTTCAAAAAAAAAACTCAAAATAAAGTTAATTTAATAAAAAAAAAACGAAACAGATTATTGTCGGACCAAGGAACTGTTTACGAAAGTCTTCTAACTGAACAAGAAGATTTAGTCAATTCGATTCCATTGCATTTGTCTCGTCTTCAACAATTAGAAAATCAATTCAAACAACGAGTCGATTCGCTGACCAACGAAGAAAAAGACGAGAAATTAAATGAAATCATTCGATTTATTCAAGAGAAACTTTTGCCTTTGATCGATGAAGAAGCGATTTTCAAATTCTTCGGTCAAAAAAATGCTCAATCCAATGACAAAGACATTTTACAAACGAAAACGTTCGTTGATTTTTCTCTCTGTTTGTCTGTTTCACAACAAATTCTCGTTTAGAAATATCGAAAAACGTCGTAATTGGTTAATCGACATACATCTGTCACTAGGAAATAGTTTATGTGATTTATCAACATTCAACGAAGAACATTCGAATCTATTGAATTCTGCAATAAAAACTCTTCAAAAACATATTGATTTAGAAGATTCGAAATTATTTTCATTTCTTTGGAAATTTTATTTGAAAAAGAAATTCTATGGCAAAGCGTGCAAATTAATTCTGAAACAAATCGATGAGAAATCGTTGTCACAACAAAAAGACCTCGATAATAAATTGCTTCAAGTAAACTCGACTTTCAATTTCTCTTTGGTCATTTCATTGTTTGTTTTTTCTTTAGCTTTATCAATTGATGAATATGAAATATTTAATCAACTATCAAGAACATTTAATCATCGCTAAATATCCTCTCAATTATGTCCTCTTTTAGTTCATTTCATTTCAGAAAGCATTTCAATGTTTTTCTATTCGAAAAATAAATTTCAACGATTTCATTTTTAAAAAGCAACGCTTCTCTTTTTTTAGATTTAAACGGAAAAAACAGACCGACGATGACAATTGACGATAGTACAATTGATATTCATCTCACCAAACTTGTTGGTTCGTATTAAATTTTCGAATAAATAATAATCGAAAGAGAGAATTTGTTGTTGAATAGATTGGTTAGTCGATCGACGTCATTGTTCCAAAGATTGGAACGAACGATCAGCTGCTATTCGAGCTAAAATCCAACAAGCAATCTTAGATATGCCGCAGAATGACGAAATTCAACGGTTACTTTCGTCGTCTTGTAAGCAAATTTCACTTTTCGACAAAGAAATCGATTTGTTTTTTTGCAAAATAGTTTTCGATTATTTTACTTGTTTGAAAATCGTCGAAATTTTAAAAGAAACCGAAAAAGAAAGTAAAAACATGTTCGGAATGTATTCATCGCAACGAATGAAAGATTGGCGAACGATTGTTTCCAATTTCGAAAAGAATTCTGTTTATATCGGTTGGTTTTCTCTCAAATACTTTTTTGTATCTAAATTCGAACTGTTTTGTCTAGTTGATTGTGCTCAAATCGTTCAACGAAATGTTGCTTTCGAAATTCCTGCGTTGAAAAAACAAATCAATAAATGTCAACAAATCCGAGATGAGTCCAATACTCGACATGCTGAGTTAGAAAAGACAATTCATGAAATTGAAAAACAATATTCGCAATTATCTGCCGAAATGTCGATTAAAGTTTGTTCGATTTTTAGCGAAAGAAATCAATTTGAAAATTGAATTTAGGGAGAAAATGTCGAAAGAGAATTAATCGAACGAATTGAAAATCTACCGAATATTTGCAGTGAATTAGCAAATGGAGATCAAAATCCGATTTCGTTGTTGAAATCAGCTGTCGAATTTTACAACGAATTTATAAAACATTTTTATGCGGATAAAACCGAAGAGAGTTTATCGATTTTGAAATATTTAGCTGAACATGGAAATACAATTGTTTATCAATGGAAAACCGGTGGTCATTTGCCAATTAGTGTCGAACGACCGGCGTTGAATTATAAATTTGCTCAAGCTATTCAAACGATTAAACAAGAAGAAACTGAGCAAACAGATGTGATCGTAGGATTAGATGACGATCATTTAATATCAACCAGTGACGATATTCAATTGGACACTCAAAATGATGTTATTGATTTCGATGTGGTTCGTTGGCAGATTCGTCTTTATTTCTTTCATTGAGATTCGTTTTAGGAAGCCGAAATCGATTGGTCAGGAATCGATACAGTTCCTGAATTACTCGATCCATCATTAACATCGAATGCAACATATACGAATTCGATATCTGAAGCATTGAGAGACGCTGCTCTCAATGGAGCCTCTCATCCGAGTAGTCACTTTCTATTCAATCTTTCGAATGAAATGCAATTGTTTGTTTTGTTGTCAGATGATGATGGAATTGCACGTGGAAATGACGCTTTAACTCTGTTAGAAAATCGTTCGACATATATTCTATTTCTTCATGAACTTTATCGACTTCAATCATTTCTCAAACAACGTTTGAATGAATATCATGTCAATGAAACGATTCTCATGACTTTTATCATGCAAAATGCACCGTTGTCAATTCAAAAAATAAATGAAAATGGTAAAAGAACAATACTTTGATTTGATTCAATCGGAAAAAGTTGTTGTTTGAATGTTCAGATTTAAAAACATATCTAAAAAATGTTGATAAAGTTTTCTCATGGATTCAAAGTCGACAATTGGATCGATTGTTTTCAATGCGTGATTCATACAAATTTGTTGATCGTCTTGTCAATTGTTTTCAACAGAAAAAATCTGCTATTCAAAGGAATCGTTTACAACAAAAAGAAGCCGAAGAGAAAGCTTCGAATTCGTTGAAAGAAGAACAACAACTCAAAGAAAAATTAAATCTTCTTATTTCATATACGAAACAACTTAAAGAACAGGTTTATCTTTTTTTAAATTTATTTTTCAACAAAATTGTTCGATTCATTCAATCATCTAGGTTGCAAAAGAAATATCTTCGAAAAAATGTCAAAATCGTCGTATAAATATAATGGGTGAAATCAATACATTATAGACTTTTCTTTTTATTAACATCGTGCAATGTCTTTATGAATTTTTGTTTGAAAGACTTTCGTTTTATGGTTATATCATCTTATTAATAAACATCAAGACAAAAAATCCTTTCAACAATTAGATGCGTTCTTCATCGATATCACAAAAGAGCGTTTTCTGTTTAACCCTCTAAAGCTGAATGTTCCTTCAAATGGATGGACATTCTGACAATTGCAATGAAAAAACATGAGAAGATCCTGTATAGAAAGACTAGTTTTTTCCTGGATTTGAAGCATCCGCTAAATCATTGAGAGAGAAACTAGTCTATTATGTGATTGTCACACAGCACAATATATTTTTTAAACCGATCTTGTCGCGAAAACCTAATGTCCCTTAGAAGGGACATCCCAGCAGAAAGTGAAGAAAAAATTCTTTCTCTTTCACTGATGAGAACCGAATTAAATTCAACTTTTCCCGAAGATTGTATATTCATGAAAAAGTGCCCTCTATTATGTTATTATCTTATTTGTTCGATTAGCACGCATATTGTTTCTTTTTTCCAATCATAGTACAGTACTAAGACAAGACAAGAGAGAAGAAAAGTAAAACTACAAGGATTTAGTTCTATTCAAAATTTGCAAAAAATGTCACAAATCGGTAAATAATTTTTTTTCTGGATAATCCTATGTGTCTATAATGTATTTAGGAGAAAAAGCAAGTTATTCTCTGAAACTTGGTGAAATATACACAGTACGGATCGGATTACGACGTGTGTTCGGATCAGATTATATTGAAGAATCACGAAAAAATGTTGCTTCGTCAAAGTCTTCATTATCATCATCATCGAAAAAAAGTTCCAACGAAGATAGAGCACCGAGAAGACCATGTGTTATATGGCAAGTCGAACCATTCGTACAAGTGCTGATATTCTCACGTTTCGATGATAGAGATATACACGATCCTGGTTTTAAATTGTTCGACATTTTCTCATCCGAATATTTAATCAAAAGATTAATTCCGGTTTATCCACGGAAAACATTTCTCGATCGTCGTGTTATTTCAGTTGCGTCAACGGAAAATAATAAACCTGCCCAGGACGAAGAATCTGAGAGTAGGATCTGACCAGATCCGATAAGTTTTTTCATATGATCCAACACTTTTCGATCGGAATCCTATGATTTCCGATGGGAAACCTATCGGATTTTCTTGGATTCCTTGGTACAGGAATCCAATCGGAAGTTGTCGGACATCGGATCCGATGATTTCCAACAAAAAATCCGATGTTCGGAAAATAATGGAAACATTCGGATCCGATAGTCGAAATTCGTCGGATTTACCGCGATCCTATAAGATCTTGTGAGGCATATTCGCCCTGGGGATGTTTCTCTCCGATGTATATTATTTTCGCTCCTTATTTTCGCGTCCTTTTGATCTGTTTTTCGTTCGTTCTCGATTAGACTTCAGATTCAGACATTCATTATTGTCATCTTTCTTCTTATCTCTCAGACTCGATTCTTCTTGTTCTTCTTCTTATTTCACTTTTGTTACAGTTATCTGCGTTCCAGCGTTGTTTATATTCAATAAACATCGGAGCTTCTAGTTCATCATTGATTTCTTCGCTTTTTTTTCTTTTCTTTCTTTGTGCCACAGCTCGAGTTACACTCGGTTGTCGTCACAAATTGGTACCGTGACCCGGTAAAGATAGGAGTTTCGCCTCTTGTCTAATTGTTTCAATTCGCCAACGTACGTGATCCTTCACGTTGTTCATTCAACACATTTTTCACAAAAGGTATCAACAAAAAAAAATGTCAATTTCACCTTCAACATCAACTCGTATGCCTCGTGAGCCGCCAAGAGCACAAACTGCTTCACCTCAAGAGTCGACGATACCACTAAGTAATGCACCTCAAACTGCATCATCGAAACCTTTTCCACGTGCATTACCTTCCAATTCATTTATTGATACCGATTTTTTCCAATCCATATTGTTCAAGTCGTCAATTGTTTCTGATTCGTGGTCAACAGCTCTGATGTCTTTACAAACTACTATTGATAAATTACACGCCGAGATGCGTAACATTTCTGCACGTCTTGATCATGTTGTTTACTCAAATCAAATTTTTCCTCCATGTTCATCTCGATCATCATCATCATCACGTCATTAAATTCATTCCGTTGTGCCACCCTCAACATTATCGGAACGTATCCTTCGTGCCGAAGCTGAATGTCATCGCTTGAAACACGAACTTGTATCTCGTTCTCCACTTATAAATAATTATTCTTCATCTCCAGGTGATCTTATTTCTTCTCCACATATTCGTTCATCACCATATGCTTTTCATCCGCTTATCAAACCTGTAAATTAATCTGCAACTATTCCACTACCGACTGTCATCGCATCGTCTGCTACTCAAACACTATCACCATCATTCGATGTGCCTCAATTGTCATCCAATCTTCACTTTACACGCAATCTCACACATACTCTTCCGATCTTCAAGGGTCTTGCTCATGAACGTCCTATCAAATTTCTCACTGATTTCTCACTCGGTGCTTTTGCCCTCGTCGGTACCAATAGTTCTGCACTTCTGCAAATGATTCACCAATCATTAGCCGATGGTGCCCTATTGTGGTTTGGCCATATACAAAAATCAGTCATTGTCATTACTACTTGAGATGATTTTAAACTTCGATTTTACGAACGTTACCGAACTCCTGAAAAAATGCAAATCTTTCGAACGGAGCTTCGTTTACTCTTTGAAAAGGATCATGAAAGTACATCAGATTTCTTTGATCGATTGAAACTTCTCTTGATTGAAATCGATCTTTCTGGGAGCGAAACTTTGATCAAGCACAAATTTCTTCAACGTCTACATTCTGATATTCGTTCCCGATTCAATATTGTCCAACAAAAACTGGATGATCAAATCAAAATTGCTGCTCTTCGTGATGCACGTGGCTCGGTTACATTACCATCACCTTCTCGCCCTCTTGCTGCTGTTGCACAACAACAACCTCAAACCTCACCCCATGTTGCTGCTGATGATGCTCGTTATGCCAATGCTACGACTGCTCAAGACAATCGTCGTCTTCTTCAACCTTCTCGACAACTTAGTATTTCTGCTGATCCATCTGCTGCTTCATCGCGTAAGTCATCTCGTTGGTGGTGTGATCATTGTCAACGGCCAGATCATTCTTGGGAACGATGTAATGCAAATCCAGCTCGCACGCAGTATCGTCCTGATTCTGGCGCTCCACCGCCACCATCAATTCTTTCAAACATCTTCTCGGAAAACTCACAAGGAAGATAATGGATGAAGAGTCATTGTCTTCCTCTTCTTCAGTTCCTCTCTCTCTTCACCACACTCAAATTCATCAACTACACAATTAATGCCGACAATTAATTCATCATTTTCGGTTTCTTCGTGTCCATCATCATCTGTTTCTTCTGTTCCTATTCATCGTTCTTCTACTTCTGGTTTTATTACATCATCTGATTCTTCCGATACTACTACTATATCTTCTCCTCGTTCATGTTACTTAACTGCTCAAGCAAAAATTAACAACATTCCTGGTGTTGTCTTGCTCGACACTGGTTCGGGTGTTACTGTTATAAGTTCTCGCCACTATTCTGTTCTTGGTTCTGTTGATTCTATTCAACCTTATGACGATCCTCCAGTTCAAGGTCCCAATGGCAGTTCGATTGGTCCTATCGGTCGTGTTGTCGTTGATATTACTATGGCTAGTGTTACTGTTCAACAACCTGCTATTCTTGCTCTGGCTCCTACTTTAAATAAGTAGCGTTCGATATTTACTCGAATATGACGTTGTTGTATTTTTGAAAATAGAGCAACAATTTATGATTATAAATCAATGTCTATAGATGTTTACTCATTATAAAAGTGGTCTTTATAATACATTCTCTCTCAATTATTAAATTTTTTATTTCTTTTTTTCAAAAAAAAGAAATATATATATATGATAGCTTGATATCTATTTGCCTGAAGGAACACAAAAAAAAGTTTTCTCTCTTTTTAATTTTTGTTATGTCTCTTTTCTCAAGTATTATTTGATTTTAAACATTTATTAGAGAGAAAAAACTTCATGAAGTAAATTAAATTGTGAGTCTTATTTTTTTGGCAGATCGTTTTCGGTTGCTTCTATTTGATTATAAAAAAATGGAATGGACATATACCGCTTATACAATAGCTGATTATTGTATTACACTGGGCTTGGCATTGGTGACAATCGCCGGTGTATTCGCTACGTTTTTTAGTTCAAAAAAAGGACAAGAATTTGTTTTCGAACGATTAATTGGTGTTAATCCAACAAAGACACATGAAAATGCAAATAACAATAGAATTGACTTCAACCAAAAAGAAACATCTGATCAAGTAAAAAACAAATCTCTATTTTATGTCGGTATTTTATGTTGTTTATTGGGTGGAATGACACTTTGTATAACAGCCATATTGATGTTTCAAGGTTGTTTCTTAACAAGTGTTAGACTTTTACCAGATGATGATTGTCCTGAATATCCAGTTGATTGTTTTATTTTTGGTAAAAGTCATTTATCTCCAATATCGAACAGTTTAAGTTTTGTTTGTGCACGTTCATCAAAAGCTGAAATGAATCGAAATATCTCCGATGTAACTGCATGGTGTTACGGATGGATTATAAAACAACAAACAACAAAAAGTATTTTAGATCAACTAGGTATAGCTATTGCTTTGATTGGCTTTTATACGACAATGTTAGCTGTGGTTGTTTATCTTGGTAAATCAAAGAAAACCATTGTTTTATCTATTTTATATATTATCATTTGTGCTGCTTTAATCGTCGTTTTATCGGTTCTCAAATGGTCATTTGCTCCGTTAACATACGCAATACTTTCTCTCGGTATTCTATTGGGAATATTTGGAATTGTTCTTTATTTTGCAATACCAATTCAAATTGATCCGAATAATAATAATAATACGAATATCGAATCATTTCAATCAACTGAAAATCCAAATCATGTAGCTTTTTGTTCGAATGATTCTCAATTGAAATTAGTCGATTCCAAGGAACAATCATCACATTATCATCATACCAAAATTTCTCCTCAATCATAAACTTTCTATATATACTTGTCACCTTTTTCTGCTTTTTCTCAAATTGAATTTGTTTTTACTTAAAAATAAATGTTCAATGAAATTGAACTCTTTCAAAAGATGATTTTACGACGCAAAATATTCTTTCTTGTTCTTTCTTTGCACTTTTTCTTGTGACCTTACACGAATGACGTATGAACAAGGCGTTGTTTTTCTCTTCTTAACGTTTCATTTGCGAATATATTTTTCAGTTGAGAGATGAATAACTCATCAGCAGACGATCGTACATTTTCACAAAAATTTCATCGATTTGCTCAATCAGTAATTTTGTCTTTTTTTTTTGATAAACAAATATTTTTGTTATTTAGTTTCATTCGAAAGTTTGGGGAAATAACAAATGGGCACAGTCAGTAAGTGTTTTCTAAACAAATTTCATTTTGATAAACTAGCGTTTTCGAAAGATTCATGATCATGTTTGGCGTTCGAAAACTGCAAAAGAAAATGATGAAACGGATTCGAATCGTACAAAACGATGATTTATTTTTGAATAGAAGATTGAAATGACAATTCAACGACAACAAAACAAAACAAAACAAAAATTTGTATTTAATCATCTTGTTCCTCCATTTCTTCGTCATTATCTTCTTCTACTTCTTCTTCTTCTTCTTCGTCTTCTTGTTGTTGTTGTTGTAATTCTTCATCATCATGTAAATCATAAACTTGAATTTGTTCATTATTTTTATTCCAAAAAAGTTTAACTTTGATTTGAAATTGAGCTAAAGGTCTTTGAAATAATTTCAATAATTTGGCTTGTTCAGGTGTTAAAGTGTCTCCTTTAGAACAGATCGTATATGGTTTAAGTAGATGAATGATTCCTTTTTTCAATGTTGTCGTCAATCCTAAAGATCTCAACAATGGTTCCATTGTATGTTGAAATCCATCAAGTGGTCCTTCATCAATAATCACATCTTCTTGAACAAGATTTCCCGCTCGAGCGTAATCTTCCATTTGTAATTGATTGAAATATTCGAGAACTTCTTGTGGTGATCGATTCGTCAACATTAAACCCATTTTGCCGACGAGATAAGGCGCAACTTTAGCTAATGACGGTAGATATTCCGTAGCTGGTGTTCGACCTAATGCTAATTGCATGACACGATTCTTGCCGAAGAAGAAATACGATGATTCCGATCGTGGGAAATGTGCTCGAACGGCTTGAAGTTTGTCTGTTCGTTCGTTGTAAAGACGAATGACAAATAGATTTGTACATTCATCTAAACTCGAACGAATCTTTTTGACTAAATCTTGTTTCAATTCTAAGCCACGATTTTTCTTCAATTTTTTCGATGATTTTGACAAAGTAATACGTTGTAATCGTTTCGATTTCGGCATGATGAATTATCTAAAATTATCAACAACTTGTAAAAACAAACCAAACGTTCGAAATGAAAAACGTAATCCTCCATTCGATCCATCTCTATTTCTATTGGCGATCTTAGTTGTCCAATGAAACCGATTGATTTTTTTTTCATTGATTATTTATTTATTGTTAAAGACACAAATCACTCGATAGTAAAGACAAAAAAAAATAAGAAATGCAAAAGATAAATGATGAATTAATATTTATATTGAAAATCGACACGCAAAAGATATTTCATTTTAACTTGATCTGTATTATAAACGATATATTCATTGTATAATAACGATGTGTGCTTCGCATCTGATGGAACACCGTGACCCATGGGAATGCATAGACCCTCATTTGTATAATGATATTCTATTCAAACAGATCAATATTAAATTACATTTTCGAAATGAAAACAAATTGAAATTCATCACCTTTGGGATTGGGCATTGTTGATCCACAACCTTTGGTTGAATGCGTTCCTTTGGGTAAAGTAGTTGCAGATAGATTTGTTGCTTTGTAACATTCATGCATTCTTCCAAGTGCAACTTCGCAAAGAAGCATTAGACCTTCAGGTGATTGTTTTGTTGTAAAACAATAATTTGCTAAATCATAAATTGAATTTGTTTTGTGAAATCAAACGAGACAATTCGTCTTACCACTCTTTGAAACCATATCAGCAAAATAAACTCCTTTTCCAAACATATAACCAGTCTAAAATCGAAATCATAAAAAGAAATCGAAATGATTTGAATGTTGAACATACAACAGGTGCTTCAGGTGGTGCAATACGTAAACCTTGACTAAGAATACCGGCAAAATTAGTTGTACGTGATCCATGCCAAAGTAATCGATGATTATCAAGTGTTTCGAATGCTTGAAATCGTTCGTTTTCTCCTTGTCGAACAGTTTTAAATAAATCTACTAATTTCAATGTATATTGATCATGAGTTTTGGCGTGTGTTTTGATCATATATTTTTCAATAAGTTGAAATTCTTCGGAATCTCGATCGACAGCTTCAAGTTCACATTTAAGTTTCTTGTAATGAACATCGATTGGATGTTCAGTGCCTTCGATTTCATTATTCGATTGATCTAACATTGAATAAGCGATTTCGATTTCAAGTAAATTATCGATCATTTCGGTTTTAGATTTGATTAAATCGATATTATCGAGTAATGGAGGTCGAGCTAAACCGAAATCATGTGGAATCACTTCAAAACAAAACATTTATCTTATTGTTCGATTTCAAATCAGAGAAAATTGAGATTTTTACATGTATAAAATCGATTACTAGCATCGGTGATTGCTGTTTTTGATGTTTGAGTTCCATTTGAAATAAGAGTTTGTAATTCAGTTAGAACTTTGTAGGCTTTATCTAATTGATTTTTGGATAATTTACCAAGAGGCATTTTAGTTAAATCGATTTCGAAAGCTAGAAGAGCTTGTTTCATTGTTTCAACATTAAAAATCATTTGAACAAGATTTTGAATTGACAAATGTAAATTCGATTTGATATTTAAATTAGCTGATTCAAGTAATTTCTTCATTTGATCATTATCCGAATGTTGACCATAATCAATTTCAAGTGGATAATGTTTATTTGGTAGTTTTTGAAAACCATTTCTTTCATTCCATTGATTTCCTGTTTTATCTAAGAAGAGAGCATGAAATTGATTGATTGCATCATTCTTTCGAGTGTATTCATCGACTTTATTTCCACCATAGATTGTTCCTGTTCGACCCGTAGAAACAAACAAAATAGATTTTTTGGAAAGACAACAAAAAGTGAAACTTATCATGCTCGGAAAACGAACCATTGTTTTCCGTTATCCGATTCTAATAATTGTAATTTATAATAGGAATTCGTTCCTCGTGTTATATCGACAAGACCGAGAACTGAAGTAAAGATTCCACCTGTATCAATATCTTTGAGAACATGACATGTTTCTTCGAGACCTTTCAACAAAAACAAAACGTTCGTTAAGAACTGAGATTTATGAATCATAAATTGTAACCTGATTCTGGATCAACAGCAGCTCCATCTTTGATTTTTAATTTCATTTTATCAGGTACAGATTTGTTAATTCGTGCTATGCAAAAGAAAACAAATGAAATCGAAATTGAAATGAAATGAAAATATTTACAATCCGATTTTCCATCTAACGATCCAAATGTCGATCGTCCTGATTTGATTTTTTCGTCTTCGATAATTTTATTTTGTTTTCTAATGTGTGGTAAAATGCCCCATGAAGAAATTTTTAATTTTTCCATGACAATTGTTGGACGATCAGTTTGAATTTCTTTGAGAAAATCTTCCGGAACAACGTGAATATTAAATTTTTGAGCATCTTGAAGTTTTTTGCTCATTTTTTGAATTTCATCTTTTCAAAACAAAAACGAAGAATGATTTTCGAAAAAGAAAAATGAAAACGTTGTTTGAAACCTTGAGAACTAATAATAATTCCAACAGATGGATCGATTTTTGTCGAAAACGTTCCACCTAAACGTTCGACTTCTTTTTGAATTGTTGAAGCTGAACTTGCTAAACGACCAGCTGACGAAAGAATGTAACCCGAAAGAGGAAGTGAACTATCATAATTGGGTCTAAAATCATTTATTAAAATCAAGTCAAATATTCGAAATGAAATTTACTCTTGAACAACCCGTTGAACATCGGGTGTTTTCGTAATTGTCACTTGTTTTTCGATAACTTTTGCTAAAATTCGATCACGTTTTTTGTATTTATATGATTTACTAAATAAAACATTGAAAAGAACGAGAGTATTTAATCATTAAAAACCTACAAAGCATCATATTCGATTTTGATATCATTTGGAATGTCAAAAGGAACTCGTGTTGGTGTTGTTGTTGAATACGAACATTTCGTCCATTCAGTAACATCACCTGTACAACGATAACATGTATAACCAAAAACAAGAAATCCTCCACATTCAGGACAATGTTCCAGAGCTCCAAACGCCATACAATCAGCAACTGTATCAATTAACTAAAGATCAACAAAACGGAATTTGAGAGTTTCAAAGAGAAAGAGAACGACAAACATGTGATTCTCCTGTAGCTATTTTTTGATGATTATGTTCGAGTAATTCTTTTAAAACTTCATTGGGAACTTCTTTTCGAAGAGCATCTTTGTATTTCCATAATAATTCACTTTGTTCCTTTGAAAAAAAAGAAACGAAAATAAATTTTCAATACGAAAGAAAAACGAACTTTTTTTAATTTGATTTCATCTTGTTGATTATTTGAATCAGTTTGATCTTCAATTTTCGATACTTTCGCTTTGGGAGCATCGTCATTTTCCGTTGTTGAACTTGTTGTTTTGTCATTTTTTCGTTTTCGATTTGCAGTTGTCGAACCAAATTTTTTCTTCAATTCAGTTTGATCTTCTTTATTCAATTGATCGAAACCAGAAAATGTTTCAGCATTTCCATCGAATTGAATTGAATCTTTATTCGATTTGAAACAATCGATATGATACCATTGATCTTGAGGAACGTACGATCCATCGACGGTCGCTTTTTTCGATAGACGAACGAGATTTTTTTCGATCTTTTCGTTACAACCTTTGCAAGTGCTTCGATTCGATCGAGCATATTCAACCGTGTACATTGACGAACTTTCTTGTTCGTTTGATGATTTTTTAGTCAATTGATTTGCTGATTTTCCTTCGAGTTTATTTCGAATTGTTTCTTGATCATCCCAACGAAGATCATCAAAACCTTTGATTATTTGTGCGTCAGCTGGTTTCACTTTTTTGAAAAAACAATTCATATGATACCAAGTTGGAATTTTGCCATCGAAATTCGGCGATTGAACCATAATAGCTAATCGAAGTGTATCTTTATTGATGCCTGATCGACAACCTTTGCATGTTGATCGATCTGATTTTGCATATTCAGCTCGAAATCCAGCTTCTTCTTCGTCCATTGTTCGTTTGTCTTTAGAAAAATAAATCAGAACTTGAAAATGTAGAATTAAATTTGTAATTTCATTTGATGGCGCAAGATCGGTTTTGAACAGAGAAGAAAAACGTTTTCTTTAAATTAACAAATGAAATTATTTCGATTGTTTGATGTCGTGTTTTTCGACTTTTTTTATTATGAAAATAATGAAAATTAGTTGAAAATCGATTTAATTATTTTTGAATCGAGATTATAAAAACAAATTCGTAGTTGTTGATGTGCGACACCTACTCTTTTCCATTTGAAATCGTTAAATCAATTTGAAGATGTTTTCGAGTCCATTGATTCATTAGAATGACAATTTCGTTTGTAACCGATTGACTACACTTCACTTTTGAAGTTAAAAATTCTTGAAAATCATTTGATGTTCGATGAATTAAATATCGACCGATTAAATCGGCTATTGTAAATATCGAACATGAATGTAATCGATCAATATCAGATAAATATTCTTTTGACAATGGTAAACTACGTATCTATACAATTCAACTTAGAAAAAGAAATCTGATTTACAAATTCAATTTTTGAATTACATCACGATTACATAAATGACTGAATACGAAATTATCCAATGTTAATTTCTGTTCATCTTGTTTTCTATTCGAATATTTTGATATTTGTTCAATTAATGAGGAAATTTCATTGATTTTTTGATTCACCAATGACATCGAAAATAAATCAAATCAAGAATTGAGCGGTATTTATTTTAGATAAAAGAAACATCTTATAGATAGATAAATAAAACCTTGACCGATGTGAAGATATGTCGTGAATGTGTGTTAATGGTCGTTTGATAATATTCAAATGATGAGAATGTTTAAGATACTAAGTCTATTATTAGGATTGATTTCTCTTGGTGTTTATGGTTCAATTCCATCGTCAACAATTGAAAATGATTTAGATGGATTAGTTGAACTACATAGACAATTTCTCGATCGATCTCCATCAATATCAGTTTACAAAGCTTATGAAGTTCGTTGTCGTGCTGTAGCAGCATGTTGTCCAAATGAACAAGAGAATCTATTTGGATTATTCACTGAAAGTCAATTCAATGAGAAATGTCTATTGAATGGAACGAAAACATCGACAGCATCTGTTTCGTCGGCATGTATGTCAACACTTCGACAATTAGTTCAAATAACCAAAGAACCGATTTATCAACAATATTTTCAAGTCCTCGGAAATGCTTCTCATCGTGTTCGTCGAATTCAAATTTGGAAAAAACAAATGCAACTTGTCTGTTCGAAAGATGAACTCAATGCGTATTATTGTCAAAGAAATAATCTCGACAAATTTAAATCTTGTCAACGAAAAGTTTTAGAAATGATTGCCAATGAAAATATTGAAGACGATGGAACTATTTATAAAACTTATGTTTCACAATGGGAACAAGAATATGCCATTGATAATCAAAAACTTGCTAAAGCTTTTCCTAAACCGTAGAATTTTGTCAATTTAAATAAAATTTTCAATGATTTGAGCAGACATCGCTCTTTTCTTTTTATTTTAATTTAATCCAAATATAAGATCCCGTTGTGATCAATTCTTGATTTTGATTGAATAGTTGTTCGCTGTGAAGATCTAATAAATGAGGAGGTTTACCACTAACAACATATAAATAATCATCGAGTTCACGAAATGGAGGAAGAATCTGTTCGATAATTTGAATAAATCGTTGAAATGTCATCAGATTTTCATCGATTGTAATTAAATGACATTTTCCGTATAAAAAACAAAAACGAATTTTCATCATTTTTCTGTTTGAAATCAAACACAAAGAAAAAAAATGAAATGTTTATTTTTTTTCGTTTGTCAATATCATAAATGTAAAATGTTGAAGTGTTGTTTGAAAAGTGTTGATGATGCCATTTCTTCACAATGCAAAACATTTATGCGTTATTTAAACGACAAAGATTTGAAATATTTACAATCAACTTCGATA